>Ga0268252_1000028_pt1 | contig 92872 bp, 94 predicted proteins | sample AgamicMgSfrz_FD_200244 | JGI IMG/M metagenome (GOLD analysis project Ga0268252, IMG submission 200244) | Agave microbial communities from Guanajuato, Mexico - Mg.Sf.rz (v2) (version 3) | ecosystem: Host-associated > Plants > Phyllosphere > Phylloplane/Leaf | place: Guanajuato, Mexico | collected... | reverse complement strand
TAGGATAGTTGTTCGTTTCCAATTGTAATTTTTGTCATTTATACAAACTTCCTTTCTACCTTTCATTTGGCTTTATTCTAAAGCCTGTTTTCGTAAAGTTTATGGCTATTCCCAGTAGCCGGAATACACTTCGCTTTCCGGCTGCTCCATTTTTGCATTTAATTCTTTTTTCCTATTGAAGAAACAACATTTTTAAGAAAACTGTCTTTCATTTAATATACCACTTTTTTTATAAGCAAATCTTATTCATTTTTTATGATGTAAGAAAGAGGAATCAAACACCAATCCATTTTATTAGGCATAGTATAAGTAGAAAAAGTCCTATTCATTTGCAGTTTTCTTCTCTTATTTAATGGGGAGAAAAAAATATTAATCTTTCGTTCATGTTTTTTATGTAAGGAGTGATGTACTATGTCTTCAAATTTCCCAATGGATCCAAACAAAAAAGAGAAAACACCTCAACCCTTTAATGGTTTCATGCGTTCCATGAATCAGTTTTTTCAGGAAAAGCCAGTGAAAAACTTTCTTCAACAAATGGATGAATTTTTTAGCAATCCATTTCCCAATATGGCTTTTCCAATTAGCGTGAATGAAACAGAAAATACAACAACTATTAAAGCGGAGCTACCTGGAATTAATAAGGAGCAAATTCAACTAGACATTTATGACCATTATTTAACAATCAGTGTGAACCATCAGGAAATCATTACAGAAGAAAACACCCAAGCTAAAACCTTTCATACAAGTCAAACGTTTAATAAAAGGAGCAGAAGCATTGCGTTCCCTCACCCTATTGACGAAAAGAAAGTGACCGCTTCCTATAAAAATGGCTTGCTAACAATTAAAGTTCCAAAACAAAAAAGCAAAAAAATAATGATTGAAGATCAAAATCCCTAAAACAAGAGAGTAAATACTATATTATCTGCACATATTAATAGTGGATGCACGTAAGAAATACTCTCCTTCTATTAACGGAGAAGGAGAGATTCCTTTTACATCCATTTAATTTCTTTCTAATCTTACTTCCTGAGGTGATAAGATGAGTTATAAAGATCAGTTGGATTCTCACTCTGCGCTTTTTCATCACAATTGGACGAGACCAAAACGTTCTAAGTCCCAAGTTAATGGGCATACGCAAATGTCTCAAACAAATATCATTCTAAGAAGTAATGCAAAAGCACACCGCTGGTAAGTAGAGAAAAAGAAATGGAGGCTGTCTAAAGACAGCCTCTTCTTATTTCGTCGTAATGTACTTATACTTTAAAGATTCCGCCGACCCCTTTTACCAATCCTGTCACTTGGTTCATCGCGTTCATCATCATTCCAGCCGTATCCATCATCTTATTAAAATCTAAAGAACCATCTTGTGATTTAAAAGAGTTCATGATGCTTTTCATATTGCCTTGTTTTTTCGGGATAAACGATTGCTTTGGATATGGATTCATAAACCCTTGATTTTGATTCATATGATTAGAAGAGTACTGGTTCATGTCACCATTCTCCATATAATGAAGTGGATTTTGAAAGATGTCTTGTGTATTGTTTTTATAAGCATTTTGCGGGTGATAATAACTTGGTTGATTGTTTGGATAATTCGGATGCATTGGCATGTTATAGAAGTTTTGTCCGTTCATTCCTGCCCCATTCCATTGTCCCTGGTTCATATATGGATGGTACTGTCTATTATCGGTCGGCATTTGTTGTATATTTGGTTGAGTATAAGCGGTCTGGTAAGGTACATTTCTTCTTTGGCGATTAGATGCTCTATACATGAAATTCTATCCTCCCACGTTAAAGATATCCTTATCTACTATATGATGATTTCGCCTAGACTGTGCATTCATTTTCCAAAACACTTATTTAGTAAGGGATATTTCCCCTTTATTGCTGACTGAATATGGAACGTGTCGGCAGCAAAGGTACTTCTGTTACCTCTACCAGCTTTCTCTTGCTAACAGTTACTCATTACCTTTCCTACTCCTTTCAAAAGGCACTCATACTTAGGATTTTTCATATAATAAATAAAAAGGCAAAAAAAAAGAGAATTTTCTTCTCCCTTTTGATATTCCCTTATTGACCTTCCGCTTTTAGAGCATCAAGTAAAGTTTGCAGTATATACTTTACAGATTTTGCAGAATCCAGAAAACGTTTCTTACTCGTTTGGGCAAAAAAAGCTTGGATTGAAATAATTTCTATATGATCAGAGGCTGTATTAATTTGAATGCCATTTAGATAGTCAGGTTTTGATTTCTGCACCCATAATTTAGCCATTTCCTTCCATTCCTCATTTAAATCTTTGATGCGATTCGCAAACGGGCGTACGGTTTCATAAAAATCCTCGTTTGCTCCAGTTTCCTTCACTTTATAGAAGGTCTCTATTGAATATTCCACAGCCTCAAGAAGTTTTTCTGTATGTTCCATTAGTTGATGGTTTTCGGTCAATTTTGCCACTCCATTACCCTTTATCGTTAATTACTTTATTTTAACGATTTACTTTGCTAAGTTCAAGTAAAGAGGCATTTGTCTTGAAGGAACATTAGAAGGAAGCCCCGATTGGCTTGCTGTAATTTTTTTCTCCATAGCAGCCATTCCTTTCTCTATATTATTTAATGAAGTCATATGTTTTTTTATTAGTTGCGTATTTTGATTCCTTGAATTTAAGAGTGTAGCATCTAATATTTCTAATTCCTCTTGAATCTCCTCCAACATAATCAATAACTTTTCCTTTGTATAATTCTTTTCCATACAAATCCCTCCAAGCTATTTTTAATACATACTCTTTTCTTTTTTTTTATGAACTATCCTGCTCAGTTGACAAAACTAGAAGAGATTCGGCAAAGAAAGTTTATTTTTTTATAACTGGTTTAAAATTCGACAAAAAATTATTATCAATGTGTTAAAACCACTTGTTTCCCTGGCGAATCAGTTCATGTAATGTTTGCTGCTTTTTCAAGTACCAATCCGTTATAAGCAAGGGTTCATTATGCTCGCTACATGTTTGCCACTTTTTCCTTATTTTCTTTTTATACCAATCCTTTCTTTTTCCTTCACGATGCTTGACTACCGGATAAGCAACTCGGAGTATGGGTGTCGTATTGGCTAATTTTGGGTATATATATTTTTCATAATCATATCTTGAACCAGTATGTTCTATTTTTCTTGCAAAATCATAGAACTCTTGATATAAATTAGATTTAAATAAAAGGCTTGCTAATGTATTCCCTAGCTTAATTCGTTCGTTAAGAGAAGTGAAGTTAGAAACGCTAGCCCCATAAAGTTTCCCTTGTAAAGTTGGAAAAAGTACGGCATTAAAATGGAGAAAATCCTGAAAAAGATACGGAAAGTAATGAAGGACATGATACTTGATTCTTGCGTTTTCAATGACTGGCTGTTGAATCACATTTTGTTCATTGATAATTAAACTATTCATTAATCTTTTTTTATCCTTTGTCTCCCAATACTTTAACCATTCTTCTTCCATAAAAGAGGAAACTTGAAAAAACTTTAATAAATGAAACATTGGCAAGTTTTTTTTCGTCGAATATTCATAGAGTAGTAATTGAGGAAATGCATCATTAAAAATAAGCCAGTTTGCTTTCTCATAGGTCAAGTAGATTTGCTTCCTTTTTTCCTGACTAACTACTTGCGGCAGCCATAGTCCATTTAAATCACCCATATTCCAGCCAGCATTTCTTGAAACTTGGCTTGCAAGAAATGCCCATTGGATTTCTTTATTTTTGTTATAATAGCAGAGATAGGCTTTGGTCCTTGAAATATTGTCTAAGTTGCACTTATCGGTAATTAGCCTTATTCTAGTTATAAGTTTTTCTTCTTCTAGCGAAGAAAAATATGATTTTTTACCTATCAAATTGTTCACCTCTTATGAACGCTTTATGGTATTATTGTTTGTTGATTGCAATAAGTTATACTTTGAAAGAATCTTTGTGAGGTGAAAAAATGAAGATTCATTATCCAAATGGAAAAAGATATACACCTGTAAAAAATGTAAATACTAAATCGCAAAAAAAAATAAGTTATAGTAACCGAGGAATGACTTTAGAGGATGATTTGAATGAAACGAATAAGTATTACTTAGAATTTGGGAAGGCCGTCATACATAAAAAGCCGACACCTGTTCAAATCGTTCAAGTCGATTATCCGAAGAGAAGTGCTGCCGTCATTAAAGAAGCCTATTTTAAACAAGCTTCCACTACAGACTATAACGGTGTTTATAAAGGAAAATATGTCGACTTTGAAGCGAAAGAAACGAAGCATACTACTTCTTTTCCGCTTAATAACTTCCATGAACACCAAATTAAACATATGCGAATGGTATGTGAACAACAAGGAATTTGCTTTGTCATTATCTCTTTTTCAGAAACAAATGAAATATTCTACTTAGAGGCAGGAAAACTCTTTATGTTTTGGGAAAGAATGATAAATGGCGGAAGAAAATCGATCACAAAACAAGAACTAGCAATCAATGGTCATTCCATTAGCCTAGGTTATCAGCCTCGAATTGACTATATTAAAGTGATCGATACTATTTATGAATTCAACTAATTCCTTTTGTTTTTAGAAAGAAAGGTAGGAATAATTATGACAGATAAATATCAAACGCGAGAGGAGCGCCGCAAACAACTGGAAACCTCAAAGAAAAATGCTCCTAAAAAAGCAAAGAAAAAAAGTGGTAAGAATTTGTTTAAACGCGTTCTGCTTATTTTATTAACAATCGGTATCATTGGTATTATTGCAGGCGGAGTAACATTTGCCATAATGGTTAAAGATGCACCCGAATTGAATCCAGAGACTTTAAAGGACCCTATTTCTTCTACCATCTATGACAAGAATAATAAGGAGATAGCAAAAGTAGGTGCCGTAAATCGGGACTATGTAAACTATGAAGATATCCCTGATTTAGTAAAAGATGCGTTTATCGCAACCGAAGATTCACGCTTCTTTAAACATCATGGAATTGATCCTATCCGCTTAGGTGGAGCAGTAATAGCAAACTTTAGAAACGGTTTTGGTTCAGAAGGCGCAAGTACGATAACACAGCAAGTTGTGAAAAACTTCTTCTTTAACCAGCCACAAAAAACATTAAATCGTAAAGCTCAAGAAGCTTGGCTTGCCCTAGAGTTAGAGCGCAAGTACTCAAAAGAAGAAATATTTGAAATGTATGTTAATAAAATCTTTATGTCTGAAAATATGAGCGGAGTTAAAACCGCAGCAAAAGTTTATTTTGATAAAAACTTAGACGAGTTAACATTGCCAGAGGCTGCCCTCTTAGCAGGAATGCCACAGGCGCCAAATGCCTATAATCCATTTAATAATCCAGAAAGGGCAGAAAAAAGACGTAATATCGTCTTATCCTTAATGCATCAACATGGATATATTTCAAAAGCAGAAATGGAAGAAGCACAAAAAGCTTCTGTGGAAGATTCATTAGTTGCAAAAGAAGATCGTCAAACAAATGATCTACCGTATGATCCATTTATAAAACAAGTTATTGCCGAAATCGAGAAAAAATATCCAGATGTTAATGTATTTACAGATGGATTAGAAATTTATACAACGATGGATAAAGAAGCACAGGAATATGTGGAAGAATTAATGTACGAAGGAGAGATTGTCCCATTCCCTGACGAACAATTCCAAGCTGGAATTACCTTACTAGATACGAAAACAGGCGGAATTTTAGCTCTTGGAGGCGACCGCGATCCAGATGTAAAACTCGGGACAAACTATGCAACAGATATGAAGCGCCAGCCTGGATCAACCGCTAAGCCTATCCTTGACTACGGTCCAGCAGTTGAACATTTAAAATGGGGAACTTATCAAACGATTGTAGATGAGCGTACTACCTATTCAGATGGAACACCAATTAGTAACTGGGATAATAGCTACAAGGGCTCTATGACTATGCGAAAAGCGTTAGAAATGTCAAGAAACATTCCTGCCCTTAAAGCTTTCCAAGCAGTCGGTGCTGAAAAAGCTAAAGATTTTGCAGTAAATCTTGGCATTCCGCTAGAGAATGCTTATGAATCCTATGCGATTGGAGCATTTGAAGCTAGCACACTAGAAATGGCTGGAGCATATAGTGCCTTTGGTAATGAAGGCGTATATAATACACCACATGCTGTGCGCTCCTTTAAATTAAAAGATGGTACTAAAATAAATATGGAGCCTAAATCAAAAGTAGTGATGCAGGATTATACCGCATTCCTCATAACTGATATGTTAAAAGGTGTACTTACAAGCAGTGATGGAACAGGCAATCTTGCTAATGTTCCAGGATTGCCTGTTGCTGGTAAGACAGGAACGACCAACTATTCGCAAGAAGAACGAAACAAATGGGGCATAACAGATTCTAGAAGTGTTCCAGATGCTTGGTTTGCTGGCTATACAACTAATTTTACTATGGCAGTATGGACTGGATACACGGAACGCAAAAACCCACTCACTCCTGGACCAAACCAGAAAATTGCTCAACAGATTTTCAAAGCAGTGATGGGTCATATTTCGGAAGATGTAGAAACAGCTGATTTCAAGAAGCCTGATAGTGTTGAAACAGTAAAAATCGAAAAAGGTACGTTTCCGGCAAGATTAGCAAGTTCTTATACACCAAGTAGTCAAATCCTAACGGAGTATGCCGTTAAAGGAAATATTCTGAACGAAGTATCACAAAAGTACAATAAACCTAATGCTCCTACTGGAGTGAAAGCAACTTATAATGAGAACAGTGATGAAATCGATCTATCTTGGGACTATGGTGACAAAGAAGGCGTCAAATTTGACGTAAGTGTAAGTGTTGATGGTGGAGCTAATGAGCAATTGACTGTTACTTCTGACACAAGCTTAAAGATTGCCAAACCAACGCCTGGCAGCACCTATACCTTTACTGTAAAAGCAATAAAAAATGATCAGGATAGCGATCCTGCATCTGGCAGTATTTCCGTCCCAGCAAAAATCGAGGAACAGCCACCTGAGGATCCAAATGAGACAATAGATGACGAGGATGACCAAGACGATCCTAATGGCGAAGATTCTGATGACAATCAGGATGATGGAGACAATGAAGACTCTGATAATGGTGAAGAAAATAACAACAATCAAAGTAACAATAACGGGAATAACAACGATAATGGCAATAATGGTGGTAACAATGGTGGTAACACTAATGGTCAAAATAATACGAATTCCAATGATACTAACCAAAACCAAAGCCGAAATAGAGAACAGAATCGAAATGATTCCCAATAAAGTAAATCTTCCATAAGTGGGGGTTTTCCTTCCTCCCCACTTATGGTTAGTTGAACCAATCGGCCCCTTTATGGACAGTAAGAGTGGGATAAACTGACGTGAAAAGAAGAGGACAATTCCAACCGGAATGGTCCTCTTCTTTTATTTAGATTTTCTATTCAATCTTATTAATTTGATCGCATGCTGTTTTTCCAATTCTTTAAACAGCTCATCCAATTGTTTATAGGAATGATACCCATTTAATCTTTTTAGAATAAACTGGAGCCGATCTTCTAAATTGAAAGGTTTTATTTCTAAGCTACTGTCTACCAAACCATCTCTTAATGTGACCGGTTTTTCGTTAAGCCAATATAAACATTCTAAAAAGTATTCCATTCCTATCGTTAGTCCTTGCTGAAGTCTAATTGTGTCCCTCTCTTCTGCAAACGATTGTAATTCCTGTTTAAGCTGTTTCCACTTTTCCAAAACCAATTTTACACATTCAGAAAAGTTTACTGTATTCCAAGGCTGATATCCTTCTTTATTATGATAATAATTAGCTTCATGTAAAAAAGCTGGCGATAATACTAAGCAATCAGTCACAATACAAGAAAATTTTTTTACAACCGGGAACGGTCCATATAAAAGCTCGATCGGTGCATCTAATTGATGATTATCCATTATACAACACCTTTAGTCTTCATTCTTTTTTTTCCTTCTCTACACAAAGCTAAAAGTGGACAAACCTCACATTGAGGATTTTGCGCCTTACAGTGATACCTTCCAAAAAAGATCATACGATGATGTGTCACAGACCATTCATCTTTCGGGACTTTTTTCATCAATGTTTTTTCCACTTCTAAAACAGAGTCTTTCCATCGACAAATTCCTAATCGTTTACTGACCCTTTCGACATGTGTATCGACAGCAATAGCGGGAATATTATAAGCAACAGAAACGACTACATTGGCCGTTTTTCTTCCGACCCCTGGTAAGTTAATCAATTCATCTCGATCCATTGGAATTTCACCATTATATTTTTCCAAAACCATTTGACAAAGCTTTTGAATATTTTTGGCTTTATTTCGATATAAACCAATGGAACGAATATCATTCTGCAATTCTTCTATGGAAACACTTAAGTAGTCTTCTGGGGTTTTATACTTTTGAAATAAATTTTTAGTTACCTTATTAACTAGTGCATCGGTACATTGTGCGGATAACGATACGGCAATAACCAATTCAAAGGGGTTAGAATGAACCAATTCACAATGTGCCTCTGGGAACATTTCCCCCATCGTATCCAGACAATATCTAATTTCATCTTTTTTTAGCATGTAATCCTCCGAAATGAATAAACTTTCTTCTGTACAAAAGACTGTTTTCGTAAAGTTTGTTGCGATTACCCGCAGCCGGAATACACTTCGCTTTCCGTGGACAACGCTTGATCCTCCTCAGCTTCTCCTCCAGGGTCTCAGACTGTCTCGCTAATCCCCGTGGCGTCTTCGTGTATTCCGGCTGCTTCATTTTTCCAACTAATTCTTTTTTTCGATTGAAAAAACAACAATTCTTTAGAAAACAGCCATACAAAAAAAGGTCGTCCTAAGAATAGATTGAGATTCTTTCATTTATCCAAGTAGTTTTTCTTTCTACTAGATATGTCTTGTAATGAAGTCTAAACCATTTATTCTTATAACAATCCTAGCTTTACGTAGTCAAACTTTTATATGAATGAACATTGTGTAAAGGAAGGAAGCAACCTACTTTCCCATTATCTCTAGTAGTCAGCCTTCCACTTCACAATAATCAGTCATTCACTTACATTTACTTACTATATCAATCTTAGCATTACTGATCTAACCAATTATAAAACGGTACTGCTTTTTTGCTTGATGATTCCTCTCTCTGCTCGACTTTATATCCAGCTGTCTGATGTTGTCTAAACTTTTTCCCGTGGCTTTTCGCTTGTTCGATTGTCTTAATACCATTCTTCTTCCATTCAAACAAAATCCGATCAATATAACGAAAATTTAATTTACCCGAAATTACTGCTTCACGAAGAGCTGCTTTAATAATAACCATTTCATGCTGATCATCGTCTACCCACATATTTAGCGTTTCAATTTCAAAAGGGGATAGAGGTCTTCCGAATTCCTGTTCAAAGCAAGTATATAAATCTATTTCCTCCTTTTCTATTAAAGCTTCTTCTTCTTTTTTATTATTTAGCAAAAATTGTTCTATTAATTTATTCCAAAGAGGCTCTAATGAATAGCGTTCATACCGAATTCCGGTATCACTGTTACCGTCCAGTATTTCAATAAAACCTTTTCTGATTAACTGACTCAATAATTCATGACATTCATTAATATCTATGGTCATTTGTGCAGATATTTCCGACGGTGTCGGAAAATCATTGCCTCGCTCTAAATAATAGTGCACCTGTAACAAAAGGACTAATTCTTTTTCATTTATTTTCAATTGTTTGTAATTTGTTAGAAGTGTGGAAGGAATATTGATATTCCCTTCTTGCAACCATTTTAAAAAAATTGTTTTATTCATTAAAGACACCTCTAATCAAGTATATCATGTTGGCCATAAGCATGTAATAATGAAAATCACCCAAACCTAGCAATAGTTAACAAAAGATTATTTTGAAATATTTGTTGCTAGAAGGGAGCAGCTTAACAAAAAGAAGAAGGGAGAAAATGAGGATTGTGAACAAGGTGAAACCTCACATTGAAAATTCGATGTGAGGTTTTCCTTAGACAAACTTTCCGTATTTTCTACCCTACTCTTTGATCATGGATATAGACGATTTAATAATCTTGGGAAAGGAATCGTTTCACGAACGTGCTCTACTCCCGAAATCCAAGCAACTGTTCTTTCTAGCCCTAGACCAAAACCAGAATGTGGAACCGAACCATATTGTCTTAGCTCTAAATACCATTTATAAGTTTCTGGATCTAATTGATGCTCTTCGACGCGCTTACTTAAAAGATCCATATCATGAATACGCTCAGAACCACCAATAATTTCTCCATAGCCTTCAGGAGCAATTAAATCTGCACAAAGCACAACATCTTCTCTTTCTGGATGTGGCTGCATATAAAATGGTTTAATTTTAGTTGGATAATGTGTAATAAACACAGGTTTATCAAAACTTTCCGCAATAGCCGTTTCGTGTGGAGACCCAAAATCATCTCCCCACTCAATATCATCAAAACCTTTTTCATGTAAGAATGTAATCGCATCATCATAGCTTATTCTTGGGAATGGCGCAGTAATATTCTCTAATTTAGAAATATCTCTTCCAAGTGTTTTAAGCTCTAATTGACAATTTTTCAATACGGACTGAACGACAAAAGATACATATTGTTCTTGAACTTCTAAGTTTTCTTCAAACTCTACAAACGCCATTTCTGGTTCGATCATCCAGAATTCAATTAGATGGCGACGCGTTTTTGATTTTTCTGCACGGAAAGTTGGTCCGAATGAGAACACTTTTCCTAACGCCATTGCTGCAGCTTCCATATAAAGCTGTCCACTTTGTGACAGATATGCATCTTCTTCAAAGTACTTTGTTGCAAATAGTTCCGTTGTACCTTCTGGAGCACTTCCTGTTAAAATTGGCGGATCTACCTTCACAAATCCATTTTCATTGAAAAATTCATAAGTAGCACGAATTATTTCATTTCTTACTTTCATTACTGCATGCTGACGTTTTGAACGCAGCCATAAGTGACGATTATCCATTAAAAATTCTGTTCCATGCTCTTTTGGCGTAATAGGATAATCTGTAGAAGTATGAATCAATTCCACATTTGTTACAAGTAATTCATATCCAAATGGAGAACGTTCATCCTTTTGGACCGTACCAGTAACATATACAGATGATTCCTGTGTAATGGATTTAGCTGTTTGGAATACTTCTTCCGCTACATCACTTTTAACAATTACTCCTTGTACAAATCCTGATCCATCACGAAGCTGTAAAAAGGCAATTTTACCACTAGATCGCTTGTTAGCAATCCATGCACCTACTTTAACCTCTTTATCAACATATTTTGGTAACTCGGCAATAGTTGCTTTAATCACAATTAACTCCTCCAAAAACAAATAAATATATGTACTTAAATAGAGACTGCGGTTCTCTCTATACAAAAAAACAGGATATCTAAAACCGCTTCTTCCTACCGTTAGTAGAAGACTTAGTAGAAAACATACTAGTTAAGATAAAAAATATTCTACCAAAACATTATACCTTTACATCTTAAGACAATCAACACTATCGATCCTTCTAGGTAACAAAATTCATCCTTAAAAACCAATACCTCTATCTCTATTAAAGCGATTTTCACACGGTCTACCATTAAAAATGGTGAATAGAAAAAAGAGAGAATGCCAAGTAAGATTCGCTAATCCTTATTGACATCCTCTGCAATAATCGCTTATTTGTTAACGACCATTTTCTTTTCGACAAACTGTTCCATTCGACTTACAGCATCTTCTAACTTTTCTAGGGACGTCGCGTAAGAAAGACGGATATAGCTATCTGCTCCAAACCCTGACCCCGGAACAACCGCAACGAGTGCTTCTTCTAACAATGCTGTGGAAAACTCATCAACAGACTTAAAGCCTGTTAATTCAACTGCCTTTTGCACATTTGGAAATAAATAAAATGCCCCTTTCGGCTTTAAGCAAGAAAAACCAGGAATATTATTTAATTTCCCATGAATAATATCTAAGCGCTCATTAAACGCTTGGCGCATTTCTTCCACTGAATCTTGTGGACCTGCATATGCTTCAATCGTAGCATACTGAGATGGTGTTGTTGGATTCGAAGTACTATGACTGGCAAGATTAGTCATTGCTGTTATTATTTCTTTAGAACCCGCTGCATACCCAATTCTCCAGCCTGTCATCGAATGCGATTTGGAAACACCATTTATTATAATGGTTACTTCTTTTAGTGCAGGTGATAAAGAGGCAATCGATACATGCTTACTATCTCCATAAACTAATTTCTCGTAAATTTCATCTGAAATAATCAAGATATTATGTTCTAAACAAATATCACCAATCGCCTGTAATTCTTTTTCCGTGTAAATCATTCCAGTTGGATTACTTGGTGAATTAATGATAACAGCTTTTGTTTTAGAAGTTATTGCCTCTTTTAATTGGTCTGGAGTAATTTTAAACTCATTTGCTTCATAACCCTCCACAAAAACAGGTACTCCTTCTGCAAGCTTCACTTGTTCAGGATAACTAACCCAATATGGAGTAGGAATAATAACTTCGTCTCCTTTGTCCAAAATAACCTGGAACAAAGTGTATAATCCATGTTTAGCACCATTTGTGACGATAATCTGATTTGCTTCGTAATCTAACTGTTGATCTCTCTTTAATTTTGCAGCAATTTCTTTTTTTAATGCTTGTAAACCTGACGCAGGAGTGTATTTTGTATGCCCTTCATTCATGCTTCTAACAGCAGCATCAATAATATTTTGAGGAGTGTTAAAGTCAGGTTCTCCAGCGCCTAAACCAATTACATCATGACCATCTGCTCTTAAACTCGCTGCTTTTGCAGTAATGGCCAATGTTGTTGATGGCGTTAAAGCATTAACTCTTTCTGCTAATTGAATTTTCATTTTTATTTACCACTCCTATTGGTTAGTAATTTTCAATTGTTAACAGGATTTCTCCTGTTTCAAAATCTATCCAATGATAGTTTATGGAATCCTTGTCTGTATGAGAAAAAATCTCCCAGACAGGCAACCCATCATACATTCCTAGTCGGACAGCATTGACCTTTTCTGGCGTTTGCTTCGATAATAATATATTAAGCGCTTCTTGTTTGGTCAGCCCATCTTTTTTTCGTTTTTCTGTTACTTGATGTGTTTTTTCATTAATCCAAACAATAATATCCTCATTATCATCGTTTTTTCCTTCTAAAATATAATAGGATTCTTTTCCATTATATAATTGAAAGCTGTCCATATTTTTCAAATCTGTTTCATTCTTAGCAATTTCTTCCGCCATTTCTCTCGCTGATTTAACAGGCTTCATTGCTTTAACATATGTATTAATACTTACAGCTAGTCCAATAAGGAAAACCACAATAATTATCCAAATCCATTTTTTCATCTTTTTATATCACTTCTTTAAAACAGTATTTTGTTCATAGGTTATTATAACAGTATTTATAAATAGAAAGAAATTATTTTATTTAATAATTAGTTGTTTTTGTCTTGTAAACAACGTCTTTATCAAACAAATTCCTTCCTGTATTTTGTTAGGCATTTAAGTAAAGGCTGTTTCGTAAAGCTTGTCGCCTATTACCCTCAGCCAGAATACCCTTTGCTTTCCGCATGGCATCTTCATGTATTCCGGCTGCTCCACTTTTTTAACTAATTCTTTTCTCTTATTGAAAAAACAACCGTCTTTTAGAAAACAGCCTATGTAAAAAGAATTATAAGCTTAAAATGCCTCCATTCTTTTGTACCATATCCTACATTAGCCAGTTTTCAATAAACTTAACCATTTCATCACTATTTTGCTGTTTAATTGGAACAGCCGGAATTGACTGCAAGAAAGTCTCTCCATAGGATGTAGTCACAATGCGGCGATCAAATACAATAATAAATCCCTTATCCTCTTCTGTACGAATTAATCTGCCGAATCCTTGTTTAAAACGCAAGACTGCCTCGGGAAGACTGTTTTCTAAAAACGGGTTTCCACCCTTGTTCTTAATTAGCTCATTTTTCGCTTCAGTAAGCGGGTCTTCCGGTGAGGAAAACGGCAATCGAACAATGATTAAGCAGGTTAAATCCTCTCCAGGAATATCAATCCCTTCCCAAAAACTATTTGTTCCCAATAATATCGCTTTATCGTAACGTTGAAAATTACGTGTTAATCGCATTCTACTTCCATTTGTTATCCCTTGCGCCAAGATGGCATACTCTTCTAGACAGCCACTTTCTTTCATATAATCATACGTTTTTCTCAGCATATCATTTGCCGTGAAAAGAATTAGCATTCTTCCTTTTGTAGCTTGAGCAATTTTAATTATTTGTTCACCAATTGTTGACACATACTCATTTAATGAAACCGTATTAACTTCTGGTACATCCGTTGGGATAAGCAATTGTACCTGTTGAGAGTAGTTAAACGGCGAATCGATTTGCACTTGCAATAAATCATTTCCTAATCCTAAAACCTTTATATAGTACTCAAATGAATTATTAACAGTTATAGTTGCTGATGTAAAAACAACACTTTTTTTCTTACTAAAGAACATATTCTGCAAGGTTTCTGCTACAGTTGAAGGTTGCGTATATAAAACGGCATTATTAGGGTAGTTGTTTCTATCTGATTCTAACCATGCAATATGATCTCCTTCTCGTAAAAACATTTCCCGCAAATGATTTATATATACTAACCAATCATTTAAAATAGACTCGATTCTTTCCACTACGAGCATTTGCGACGAGGTAATCTTTCTATCTTGATCTTTTAGACGCTGAACTTTTTCTAAAAGAGCCTCTCTTCCATCTTTCCAAAGAAACACAAGCCTTTCCGCAACGCTTTTGACTCCATTCCAATCTCCCAAATCGTTTTTCTTTATACGGTAGCTTCCTTTTCCATCTCTTCTTGGCTGATTTGTTTTCTTCACATAACGAAGCACTGATCGAAATAGCTCATCTAATTCTACATGGAGAGCAAGGATAAACTGATTGAACTCGATCTTCTCAGATGTAGATGAATCACCAATAATATTTTCTAAATGGTACATAAGCTGCTTTTGATCAGTCGTTCCAATTGCATTAATACTTAAACGAACAGCTATATAGGAAAAGCGGAAGCCAAAATGCTTTGTCGCTGTTTTTTCAAAGTGATGACCTTCATCGACAATCACATAATCATAGGCAGGGAGTAAATGTTGATCTGCCGTAAGATCTTTTACTAGCAAAGCATGATTCGTAATAATCATATTCGCCTTTTGGGCAGCATTACGAGTCCTTCTATAAAAATCCTTCTGTGCCCACTCTTTTGAAATAGGCAACGAAAAATTGCCGTCATTTTTAATTTTTTCCCAATAATTACTGCCACCACTCGTCAAATTCAATTCATCTTTATCGCCTGTTTCAGTTTCCGTTAACCAAATTAAAATTTGCATTTTCGTTAAGACAATATCATAGTTATCTTCTTGTTCTTTTAAAGAAACTTCAAATTTATCTAAACTAATATAATGATTTCTTCCCTTTAATAAGGTATAAGTAATGGGAAAAGGTAGAAGACTTTTAAGCAACGGCAAATCCTTACGAAAAAGTTGTTCTTGTAATTGAGTAGTAAATGTACTAATAATTACTTGCTTCTTATGCTCTATCGCAAAATAAGCAGCCGGTACTAAATAGCCAAGTGACTTCCCGACGCCTGTTCCAGCTTCAATAAGTCCATGCCGATTATCCATTAGTGCTTGATGAACCACATTCATCATTTCTAATTGCCCTTCTCTTTTCTGATAAAAAGACAATGAATCTCTCATGCGTTTTTCAATTATATCCATATCAAAAGAAACTGAATAGTCTTTTCCTTGATTACCAGCTAGGTTATTAGGCAAGCGTTTAAGGGTTAATCCCCGATATATCTCCCAGTTTTCAGGTATATATTCTACTTTTGATTGTTTCTCTTGCAGCAGAGCTTGTAAATAAATATCTAAATCGCTTTTTAGCGATGAGCTTAAGAATTCTAATTGCTTCGTTGTTACTTGAGGCAGTGCGTTCAGCTTCTCCAATAATAATAACAATAGTTCTGCTGTCACATAGGCATCACTATCTGCCTGATGTGGTCTACTATGGACAATTCCCTCTTGTGCTGCAAGATCTGTTAATTTATAACTGTCTGCAGTTGGGTATAAAATCCTTGCTAGTTCGACTGTGTCAAGAATAGGTCCATAAAATTGTCTGAAGCCAGCTTGTTCTAACTCTTCATTTAGAAAGGATAAATCAAACAACACATTATGTGCGACAAAATATGCATCTTCTAATAAACAAACAATTTTATCAGCTATTTCTTCAAAAATTGGTGCTGAATCCACCATTTCATCTGTTATCCCAGTCAATTCTTCAATAAACGGCGAAATCGGCTGGAGAGGATTTAATAACGAAGAGTATTCCTCTACTATTTTCCCATTCTCGATAACAACCGCAGCAAACTGGATAATTCGATCCCCTTTTCTCGGTGAATTACCGTTTGTCTCCAAATCAACTACTACAAATTTGTTACTCATTACGTCCACCTCAAACTTTCAGTCATTCAAACGGTATCATAAAAATGAGAAAAGGGAAAGATGTTAGTTCTTTATGTAAGAATTCTTTTTATTGTTCTTCCTATAGTTTGAATTCAAAATTAGAAAAAACACAATAAAAAATCCCAACAATCATACGAAATTTCGTTAACATTTCGTATGATTGTTGGGGGTTATCTTTAGCTGAAAGATTATATTTCGTCCTCGATTTATTACAAGACTGTCTTTTCTGGTTCTTGATGAAGAATAGTTGTAATGTGATTATATTCATCCATAATAGCTACTTTAGGTTGATGATGAATTAGCTCTTCGTTTGAAACATAACAATAAGAAATAATAATAACGATATCACCGACTTGTACAAGCCTTGCTGCTGCTCCATTTAAACAAATAGTCCCGGTTCCTCTCTTTCCAGGGATAATATATGTTTCTAATCTTGCTCCATTATTGTTATTTACGATTTGGACTTTTTCATTCGCTACCATTCCAACCGCATCTAAAATATCCTCATCAATTGTAATACTGCCAACATAATTTAAATTTGCTTCCGTTACAGTTGCTCGATGAATTTTTCCGTTCATCATTATCCGAAACATTTGGATAACCCTCCATTATCGTAATATGTTTATCTAGGTGCATTGCTTAATTCAAAGATAATATTATCTATTAATCTCGCATTACTAAATTGAACTGCAATCGCAATTATAACCTTCCCTGTTAGCTCCTTTAGCGGCTCTAATTGGGGATAGGTTAGTATCTCAAAGTAGTCGACCGTTCCACTTGACTCTTTTTCAATAAAAGCAATGCTGGAATTCTTTAGTGCTTCTACATCCACATTTCCTTTTATCAATTCACCTCTAGCAATACTAAGGGATTTATATAGAATTCCAGCTTCTTGCCTTTCCTTTGGAGTTAGACGAATATTTCTAGAGCTCTTTGCTAATCCATCTTCTTCTCTTACGGTATTAACAGCAACTAGATTCATAGGAAAATGAAAGTCTTCAATTAATCCATCTACAACAGCAACTTGCTGTGCATCTTTTTTGCCAAAATAAACATTTGTTGGTTGTGCTAAATGGAACAGTTTCATTAAAACCGTTGCTACTCCATCAAAATGACCTGGTCTTGATCTACCACATAGACAATCTGTACGTCGTTCCACTTTTACTGTCACAGACATTGGTGCAGGATACATTGCTTCGACAGCTGGATGAAATAAATAATCTACGCCTTCTTCCATTGCCACCTGTTTATCATGCTCAAAGTCTCGTGGATATGAAGCTAAATCTTCACTTGGTCCAAACTGCAATGGATTTACAAACACACTCATGATAACAATATCATTTTGCTCTCTGGCAGATTTGAGAAGTGCTCGATGACCTTCATGAAGATAACCCATCGTTGGAACAAATCCAATTGTTACTTGATCTTTCTTTAATTTAGTTGACAGCTCCTGCAATTGCTGTGGGTTAGTGATAATATTCATTAGGCTTTTCCTCCATATAAGCTTTTCACTTCTTCAGGTTTCATTTGAAAACTATGCTTTAATTCAGGAAAAGCACCAATTCTAACCTCAGAAATATATTGGTCGATCGCAAGAGAAATCGCTTCGTTCACATTCGTATATTGCTTCACAAATTTTGCAACACGCTCAACGCCATATGTGATAATGTCATGGTAAACAAGAACTTGCCCGTCTGTATCACTTCCAGCACCAATACCGATTGTTGGAATCTCCAGCCTTTCACTTACTTCTTTCGCAACTTGCATCGGCACACACTCTAATACAATCGCAAAGGCTCCTGCCGCTTGACATTTCAATGCATTTTCAACAAGCAGTTTTGCTTCATCAGAACTTTTCCCTTGTACTTTATATCCACCTAATACACCTACTGATTGAGGTGTTAGACCTAAGTGTGCCATAACTGGTATCCCAGCATTTGTTAAGATTTTTATTTGGTCAATAACATCATCCGCGCCCTCTACTTTCACAGCATTAGCGCCAGTTTCTTGGATTAAGCGTGTTGCATTAATTAGTGTATCGCGACTTGATAAATGATAGCTCATAAACGGCATATCAATTACGATAAACGTTTCTTTAGCTCCGCGTTTTACCGCTTTCCCATGGTGAATCATATCTTCCATCGTTACAGGTACTGTTGACTCATATCCAAGTACAACCATTCCCAAAGAATCTCCTACTAAAATTAAATCTGTTCCTGCTTGTTCAACTAATTTAGCTGAAGGATAATCATATGCTGTGATCATCGTAATCTTTTCAGCCTTCTGCTTCATTTTGATAAAATCTGTTGTAGCTTTCACTAAGTTTTTCCTCCTTTTAAATAGGAAGAGGGAATGGCTTTAAACGAAAGGCTGTTTTCGTAAAGTTTATTGCGATTACCCGCAGCCGGAATTCACTTCGCTTTCCGTGGACAACGCTTGAGCCTCTTCAGCTTTTCTTCCGGGGTTTCAGACTGTCTCGCTAATCCCCGTGGCATCTTCGTGTATTCCGGCTGCTCCATTTTTCCAACTAATTCTTTTTTCCGATTGAAAAAACAACAATCCTTTAGAAAACAGCCAAACAAAAAACCTTCTACAAAGCATAGAAGGATTGTTTTATGTTTCTATTTTCATCCCTCTGTCCTTGTCCAATTGTGGATCTAGGCAGATTAAATTATGGTTCATGCACATTTAAACAAATGGGTGCAGTTCATTAAGATACTGCCCGACAAAAGCATTATAACAAAAACATCACTATACTGACTATGGGCAATTTATGTTTCCATTAAAATATCCGCTGAATAAATGGAATGGACGACACCTTGCTCATCTTCAAGCAATAAAACACCATCATCAGTAATTCCTTTAGCAAATCCAACAATACTTCCATTTAGCGTATTGGCAGTCACCTTTTGTCCTAAACTGATGGAATAGCTTTCCCACAATATTTTTATAGGATAAAAGCCTTTCTCTAAATATAGAAGATATAATTTTTCAAGGTGCATCATAATCCCTTGAATAATTTTTGCTCGATCCCAGCTTGTTTTTGTTTCAAGATAAATAGAAGTTGCACTAGGCTGAAGTTCTGCGGCAAAATCTTCAAGTTGTTGATTAACATTTATCCCTATTCCGATGATTAAAGAATGGACCCTATCGCTATCAGCTTGCATCTCTGTTAAGATACCTGTTAACTTTTTTCCATTCACCAATAGATCATTGGGCCATTTGATATCTGCTTGTACTCCAGTTACTTCTTGGATCCCTTGAACGACTGCAACAGCTGTAAGCAGTGTTAGCTGTGGCGTTTTCATTATTGGTATACTAGGCTTTAAAATTAAGCTCATCCATATTCCCTTATATTTAGGTGATTGCCATTTTCTTTCTAAACGCCCTCTACCACCTAATTGCTCTTCTGCTACAACTAACGTGCCTTCCTCTACCCCTTCTAGCGCAAGTCTCTGGGCAATATTTTGAGTCGAATTTACTGATTCTTCAAAATGGATATTTCTTCCTACGAACTTTGTATTTAATCCAAATAAAATTTTATTTGGGACAATTTTTTCCGGTGAACTTATAATTCGATAACCTTTTTTACGGACAGCCTCTAAAATAAAGCCATCTTTTCGTAATGCCTCAATATGTTTCCAAATCGCTGTTCGTGAACAGCCTAAAAGGTCAGCAAGTGATTCACCAGATAAGTACGTATCAGGGCTGTTAGTAAAGGCTTCAATCAATCCTTTTCTTATATCTGATGACATCGTTGTAGCCACTCCTTTATTAATTGCTTGTCATTAGGAAGTTTTTGTTCCACGACTTTCGACTCAACTAGTGACAGCACATCTTTTATCCACGGTCCAGGCCTTTTTTCTGTCCATCTTAAAAGATCATTCCCACTAATCGCAAGCTCTTCCTTTGATTTAATTGGCAGCTTCCTGTATTGCTCTTCTATACTAGAAATATCTGAACATATCTCTTGATTCCATAGAAGTTGATATATTTTCTCTGCACTAACTGCAATAGATAATGTAGCAAAATAAAGCGCTTGTCTTGACCAAGTCGGCATCTGTTCTCTTTGCAAAATCCAATAGATTATTTTTTGAACAGTCTTTATTTGCTTAACTGACAGCTTCCACGCTCGCAAAAACATCTCTATCTGCTGCTTATCCTTTACTCCCATACATAAGAGTAAAACAGCCCATTTTTCAGGCAATTCGAGTTTGGTCAGATGCAATTTCGCTAACTGAGAAATCGCTTTTTCAGCTGATTCAAGCATCGGTAAAAATCGATACAGCTTTGTTTCTATCATGATTTCTAAAGCGTCAGAACACCATCGACCTTGTAAAAGTTTTTCAAATTCAGCGGTTATTCTTTCTACTGCTATTTTCGAAAGCAATTGCTGATTGTCAACGATCCCCTTTAGTGTTTCCTTCTCTACCTGGAAGCCTAAGGTACTGACAAATCGAATTCCCCGCATCATTCTTAGAGCATCTTCCTGAAAGCGTTCGTTCGGGTTGCCGACTGTTTTAATTTCTTTCTTTTTTAAGGCATCCTCGCCATTGAAATAATCGATAATTTGACCATTTTTGTCCATCGCCATTGCATTTATCGTAAAATCTCGGCGTTTTAAGTCTTCTTTTAATTCGCGTACAAAGAATACTTGCTCGGGTCTGCGATAATCTAGATAGGTGGACTCTGTTCGAAAAGATGTTATTTCATATGTATCTTGGTTCCATATTACCATAACTGTCCCGTGGGCAATCCCAACATCAATGGTATGAGGAAAGATAGCTTTAATTTCTTCAGGTGTCGCAGAGGATGCAATGTCGATATCATTAATTTGTATATTTAATAAATGATCTCGTACTGCTCCTCCGACAAAATAAGCTTCATAACCAGCTTCCTCGATTTTTTTAAGAATGGGGAGAGCTTCTTTAAAAGGATTTATCATTCGTTTCACCAGTTTCTAAGATTGATTTATAAATCTCTATATAATGGTCAACTATGATATCTGCACGGAAATAATCGCGCACTCTCGAAATCGAATTTTGCGCAAACTGCGCATGTTTCTTTTCATCTGTCAAAAGCTTAATTGAATGCTCCGCAATATCTTCCACATCGCCAAGTTCACAAATAAATCCTGTCTCATTTGGAACGATTACTTCTGGAATACCACCAACATTCGTCCCTATAACCGGAACCCCACATGCCATCGCTTCTAACGCTACTAAGCCGAAACTTTCTTTTTCCGATAGAAGAAGCATTAAATCACTTAAAGAATATAATTCCTCTAAATTTTCTTGTTTTCCAAGAAACAATACTTTATGTCTTAATTGGAGTTCATCTACTAATTTGGTTACTTTCGACATTTCAGGACCATCACCAACAAGCAATAATCTTGCCGGAATTTGATCAGATATATGTTTAAATGCTTTTACAACATCTGTAACTCTTTTCACACCTCTAAAATTCGAGACGTGAATAACGACTTTTTCCGTATCCGAAATAGCGAATTCTTTTTTCAAATGGCTTACATCGACCTTCCGATAAATTCGCTCATCAATAAAATTATAGACAGGTATGATATCTTTGTTTGGTTCAATTACCTCATACGTTTGTGCAATTAAAGAATTGGAAACAGCTGTTACAAGATCAGATTTTTCAATTCCGAAGCGAATTCCCATTGCAAGGGATGGATCATATCCTAATACTGTTATATCTGTGCCGTGTAGGGTTGTAACTATTTTGACATCCCTGTTGCTCATCTGTTTAGCTAATATAGCACAAACAGCATGAGGGATCGCATAGTGAACATGTAGCAAATCTAACTCTTCTCGATTAATTACTTCAGCCATTTTACTGCTTAGCGCTAAATCATATGGCGGATATTGAAAAACAGCATATTGATTTACTTCCACTTGATGGTAATAAATATTGGGATACATTTTATTTAAACGAAAAGGAATACTGGAGGAGATAAAGTGAATTTCATGCCCTCTTTCTGCCAACATTTTTCCTAATTCTGTTGCTATTACGCCTGAGCCGCCAACTGTCGGATAACAGGTTATGCCAATTTTTAATTTTTTCATTTGTCTCCACCTAATAAATCTTGATTTAATAATATTGGCTTAGATTTAATAAATCCTTCCGCGTAAAGGACACCTACTTCTTTTCCAAAAAGCTTTTCCCTTGCTTCAATTGTATCAATGTAGCCATTTGTCAACGGAGTGTCCACACTGTTTTCGCCTTTTACAAATTGGCTTTGATAACAATTTAAACTAGCTTCCTTCTTCTTCATATATTCACTTATATCAATGACAAAATCGGGTTTATGAAAACCATTTATCATGTAATAGTATTGATTTTGAACTTTATGCGCAGTTTTGTTACCTGCACTGTAGTTTCTTATTCCAGCAGAAAAAACAGCTTCTTTCACAATCTTTGTGCAATTGCCATGATCTGGATGCCTATCTTCCCAGTAAGGGGAAAAAACTATCTTAGGTTTATACGCACGTATTACTTCCACTACTTGTTGAATGATGTCTTCCTCTAAATATAATCCACGATCAGGAATCTGTAATGTGATTCTATCAACAATTCCTAAGACTTCCCCTGCTTCTTTTGCTTCTTGTCTGCGTCTTTCTACCGTTCCATTTGAAGAAAGATTGCTTTCTGTTAAATCACAAATGATAATTTTTTTGCCTTGTGAAGCATATTTTGCAATGGTTGCTCCCATACCGATTTCAACATCATCGGCATGAGCACCAAATGCTAGTATATCGATTTCATTACTTGTCATTGAGTTTTTCTGTGAATTTTTTTGCCACTGGTTCTGTCTTTCCATGAACTATTTTTCTCCAATCTATATCTCCTTGCTCGAGTCCTCGAATTAATACTTCTCCAGTTCCCATATTTGTTGCTAGTGGGACAGAATAAACGTCACATAAACGGATTAATGCTGTAACATCAGGTTCATGAGGCTGCGCTGTTAAAGGATCCCTAAAGAAAAACACCATATCCATATCATTATTAGCGATGTATGAACCTATTTCTTGGTCTCCGCCGAGCGGCCCTGAATGAAATCGATGTACGTCTAACCCTGTTGCCTCTTGAATTCTCGCACCTGTTGTTCCTGTTGCGTATAATGTATGCTTTTCAAATATCTTTTTATAAGCAACCACAAAAGCGACCATATCATTTTTCTTTTTATCATGAGCAATTAAAGCAATGTTCATCCTAATTCCACCCCTACTCCATTATATTTTCTAACCCATATATCAATACATTAACTTTCAATACCTCTTCTACCGCAAATTTAACGCCTGACATAAACGATGTGCGATTATAGGAATCATGTCTAATCGTTAACGATTCTCCTTCTGCCCCGAACATTACCTGTTGATGGGCAATTAAACCTGGTAAACGAGTAGAATGGATTCGCATCCCATCAAAGTCAGCCCCTCTTGCTCCTGGAATTGTTTCTTTTTCGTCTGGATGACCCTGTTTTTTACTTTCTCTTACTTCCGCAATAAGCTCGGCCGTTTTCACAGCAGTCCCTGATGGTGCATCTAACTTTTGATCATGATGCATTTCCATAATTTCCACATCTGCAAAATAGCGTGCAGCCATTTTAGAGAATTTCATCATTAGCACAGCACCTAAAGCAAAGTTTGGAGCTATGATACAGCCACGATCCATTTCTTCACACAAATTTTCTAATTCAGCTAAATTTTCTTTTGTAAATCCAGTTGTTCCAACTACTGGTCTAACTCCATAGCTTAAAGCAGTTTTTGCATGGTGCATTCCAAATTCTGGCGTTGTCAAATCAATAAGGACATCCGGCTTTTCTGTTTGTAAACATTTTTCAATATCCGTATAAATTGGTACATCGTAGGAGGAAAAGCCCTCTATCTCCTTTAAGCTTTTCCCTTCATTCTTATGGTCTAAAACTGCAACAAGCTCAAATTGCTCCGTTCTTCCCATTAAATTAACAGCTTCTTTTCCCATTCTGCCTCTAGGTCCTGCGATTACGATTTTTACTTTACTCAATGTGTTATCTCCTTACTATGTATTTTTTTCTTTAGGTTGTTTTCGTAAAGTTTGTGACTAATCCCCGCAACCAAAATACACTTCGCTTTCCATGGGTCGAGCGGACGCCTCTCCAAACCGACCTTATTTTTAGTTTCAAACATGCTTGGTCTTAATTTCGTTCGAAAAAAAGACTTTTCAGTGGTCTCCTCGCTAATCCCACAGGAGTCTACGTGTATTCTAGCTGCACTTTTTTCCTATTGAAAAACAACAATATTTTAGAAAACAGCCTTTTATTGGTCTTTCCTTGTCCAGCGATCTTTATCACGTGTATTAAATTTATGCATAACACGATTATGCGCTTCTTCCAAATCTATATTTAGAGAATTAGCTAAACAAGTTAACACGAACAGCATATCACCAATCTCATCCGTAATTTCTTTCTCTTTTTCCGTTTCCTTTTTTGGCTTTTCTCCATAGTAATGATTTACTTCTCTTGCCAATTCTCCTAACTCTTCGGTCAGACGAGCAAGCATTGCCAGCGGGCTAAAATAGCCTTCTTTAAATTGTCCTATGTATGCATCTACTTCTCTTTGAATATCTTTAACTGTTTTATCTTGATTCAATATAAGCACCTCTTAAGTCAATAAGTAATCTTATCCAATTCCATGTTAGCTAATCTAAACCATTTTTACAAATATTTTTGACGATAAAGTGAAACTTCCATCAGTGGGGGTTTTCTTTCATCCCCCACTGATGGTTAGTTGAACCAATCGGACCTTTACGGACAGTTGACCTCCCACCTATCTTCCTCGTATTCTCATAAGCTTACGGTTGAGTCTTACTGTCCGTTAAGAGTGGGATAAATCTATAACTACATAAAAAATGTACTAACTTTTATGTTCCATCTGTGATTATGTTTTCATTTATCCTTCCTCCATTGCCCAACTGAATGCGATTCGATATAATGGATACGCTAATAGCAATGCATTTTGTACATAGAGAAAGTAGGCGAGTCGATGTTTAAAAGTATTAAAATCAAAAATGTCTTATTTATCCTATTAGGATCTGCGATATTTTCCTTCGGTATTGTTCATTTTAATATGCAAAACAATTTGGCTGAAGGCGGTTTTACAGGAATTACACTTTTATTATATGCATTATGGAATTGGGATCCTTCGATCACAAATTTACTGCTAAATATTCCTTTATTTCTTATTGGGTGGAAATTATTAGGTAAAAACGTGTTTATTTACACGATTATCGGAACAGTTGCGGTGTCTATTTTCCTATGGTTTTTTCAACTTCCAAAAATCGAGTTACATATTCCCCTCACTGAAGATTTAACTCTTGCAGCATTATTTGCGGGCACTTTTATTGGTGTCGGCTTAGGGATTATTTTCCGCTATGGCGGTACAACTGGGGGAGTAGATATTATTGCGAGATTAGGTTTTAAGTATTTTGGGTGGAGTATGGGAAAAACAATGTTCGTTTTTGACTTTTGTGTAATTGCTCTGTCACTACTCACCTATCTTTCATACAGAGAAGCAATGTATACATTAGTAGCTGTTTTTGTAGGGACAAGAGTCATTGATTTCATTCAAGAAGGCGCATATGCAGCAAGGGGAGCGATGATTATTTCTGACTCAAATGAGAAAATTGCTAATAAAATTATGAGCGAAATGGATCGTGGGGTTACAGTATTAAAAGGACATGGTTCTTTCACTAAACAAGACCGGGAAGTCCTTTATTGTGTTGTAGCAAAAACAGAAATTGTTCGTTTAAAAAGTATTATTACAAGCATTGATCCACATGCATTTGTGTCTGTTAGTGTCGTTCATGATGTAATGGGCGAAGGTTTTACTTTAGACGAGTATAAACAGCCTCTCGAGAAATAATTTTAAAAAATTGTATTCTGCTTTACATCTATCTTTTTTTAATAGATATAAAGTGGATACAATTTTTTTGCTATTAACCAAACTGATTATTAATTCCCAAAAATGGAAGAATAAATTTCTCCTATCAGCCCTTTCATTTGATGAACACCTAAATCTGTATTAATCATAATTACCGCACCCTTTTTTAATGACGGGTAGGCTACAAGCATACATTGAAAACCAATCCCCCATCCTAATGAAGAAATTTCAACGTCTTTATCCAAACTGTCTAAAAATACACCGAGTCCTGACCAATTTGCATTTCCTTGAGGGCTAACCAACTCCTTCGCATTTTTTATCGATATTCCTAATTGACTTGTTCCTTCCAAAGCATTCATTAATTCCAACACTAATATTGCTAAATCGGAAGGAGTTGTCCAAATACCACAGGCTGCTGGATATGGATAAAAAGGGTATTTTCCGGAGATAAGCTCTCCATTTTTGTTATGACCAGAAGAGATATTTTCAAGACCAGTTATATCAATAAAACTTTTATTCATTTGCAACGGCTGGAAAAGCGATTCTTTAATCACTTCTTTAAAGGATTGCTTCAAAGTATCTTCAATCAATTGTTGAATAATACAAAATCCTGCATCCGAGTAATGAAATTCACTTTTTGGCTCGCGCTCTACCTTAATCGGCCCCCTACAATAGGTTGTGTTCCCCTTCAAAATATCTAATAGAGTAGGAACTTCATCGTTTTCTTTCCATTCGCTAAAACTTCCTTCAGGATCAATAATTCCTGATTGATGGCTCAGAAGATCTCTTAAAGTAACCGTTTTTCCTTTTATCTGTTCACTAGTTTTTAACTTCCAAGAAGTAAGTTTAGCATTAATATCTTCATCTAAATCAAGATAACCTTGTTCTACTAGTTTCAAAACAAGGATTGCTGTCATGAATTTACTAATGGAACAGGAATGGAAGCTTGTATTTTCGTTAACTCCATCTTCTGTATCCGCTTCCTTTAAGCCATATTGTTCAGTACCATTAATCTTACCCTCTTGGATTAGCGCTAGACTTAAGCCAGCTATTTTATAATGCTCCATTCGTTCCTTCACATTTAAAGCGGCAAACATCATCATAACCCTCCTATGTTTTTAAAACTATTATATCATACAAAAACGAACATATGGTCGATTTTGTAGTGTTTTCACACAAAAAATCGACCATATTTGTCTCAAGGCTAATCTAATTAACTATCTAATACAGGATCACTTTTCTATCCTTTTTTCTTATTTTAATGTGGAATGAATTTCACTAACACGCTTATCACTTGGCAGTAAATACGTTAGTATCCCCAGAAGCGGGAGCATACTACAGATAATCATAATCGCTTGCAAGCTAAATGCATCTCCGATAACGCCAAAGATTACTGCACCAAGAGCTCCCATACCAAACGCTAATCCGACAATTAATCCTGATACAAGACCAATCATACCTGGGAGCAGTTCTTGAGCATAAACTACGGTTACACTAAAGCTAGACTGCAAAATAAAACCAATTATAAATAATAAAGGTCCAATTAGCCAAAAAGGCATATGTGGTAGTAGCAAGGCAAAGGGAGCAGAGCCTACTAGTGAAAATAGAAGAATAGTTCTTTTTCCAAAACGATCTGCTAGCGGTCCACCAAGGAAAGTTCCGATAACACCAGCAAGTAAAAACACAAAAACAAATATTTGTGCATTTTCGATGCTTAAACCAAACTTCTCAATTAAATAAAAGTGAAGAAAGTTGCTGATCCCCGCACCATACCAAGAACGAGCAAATACTAGGAAAATCAATAAGCATATCGCAACAATAATTTCTTTATTGACAACGAATGCACGCTTCGTTTGTTGTTTCTTTTGTGGATTTCTAATATACAGTTCTTTTTTATACCAAGTGGATACTTGAAATAATACAATGATTCCTATTGTAGCCAGAAGCGTAAACCAAATAGTTCCAAATTGGCCAGTTCTTACAAAAATAAATGCCGTAAAAACTGGCGCTAATGATTGACCAGCATTCCCGCCGACCTGATAAATCGATTGGGCAAGCCCTCGTTTTGCTCCTGCTGCCATATAGGAAACACGTGATCCTTCTGGATGAAAAATTGCTGAGCCAAAACCAATAAATAAAACCGATAATAAAACTAGATAAAAATTGGATGCAAGTGCAAGCCCAAACATCCCTATTAAGCTGGAGAACATAGCAATTGGCAATAAGTAAGGTGTAGGCCTTTTGTCTGCCAAAACCCCAAAAAACGGCTGTAGAATAGATGATGTAATGTTTAAGGTAAAAGCAATCCAGCCAATTTGAGTATAATTTAACCCCATCGACTGTTGGATAACAGGAAACAAGGCTGGCACAACAGATTGCATACAATCATTCAAAAAATGCCCTAGGCTTATCGCAAATAAAATCCGATAAACCGTCAGCTCCTGTTGCTTTTTACCTTGTAAATATTCAGCAGTTTGCAAAAAAACCCTTCTTTCTCATTGTTATTCGTTTATGTAAATGGCATTGTTAATTATACACCTAGAAAAGTTTGGAATCTATATTTTTCGAAGAATCAAAATAAATAGATATTAAGCACAACAAAAAAGATGCAAAAAGGTAAAGTCCTTTTGCATCTTTTTTATTTTCTATTCGTCTCTCGACATACCTGTATAAATTAAAAGTAAACGAACTAGCTCGAGAACTGCTACTGCTGCTGCTGCTACGTATGTTAGTGCTGCTGCATTAAGTACTTTCTTCGTTTCTCTCTCTTCATCATTTCTAATAATCCCTAATGAAACTACCTGATCCATTGCACGGTTTGAAGCATTAAATTCTACTGGAAGTGTAACAAATTGGAACAATACACCGGCAGCCATTAAAATAATACCAAGTAATAACATTCCATCCAATCTTGCGAAGATGCCAATCATGATAAAAATCCAAGATGCATTACTTCCGAAACTAGCCACGGGTACTAATGCCGAACGGAATCGTAAGAAAGAATATTCCTGTTGGTCTTGGATAGCGTGACCAACTTCGTGTGCTGCGATAGCTGCTGCTGCAACGGAATGGCCGTGATAATTATCAGAGGATAAACGCACCACTTTAGAACGAGGATCATAATGGTCAGACAAGACGCCTCTTGTTTCTTCAACAGATACATCATATAGCCCATTGGAATCCAATACTCTTCTCGCTACCTCTCTACCGGACATTTGTGAGGAAGAAGCTACTTTTGAATATTTTTTATATGCGCTTTTCACCTTCATTTGTGCCCAAATAGGTATGAGAATTATTAATATGAAATATACAAAAATCATGTTTTTCCCCCTATTTCATCTTGTAGTATATTTTTATTGTAAGCAGGAAAAACACCAAAGTCAAATATTATCCCTTTTTTGTTTAGCTTGCCTTTTTTCCGCTTTATCCCCGAGGTATTTTCGCCACCCTACATATGATAAAGTAAGGATGATAATACTTCCTGTAGAAATAATCACCCACCATAAAGAAGGATCTGCCTCATCTTCATACAACTGATTGAAAACATCTTGTAATTCGCCTTCTAATTGACTTACTTCTTCTAGCTGACCTTTTTGATTAAAGACTTGTAAGCGATACGTATTCATAAATTCAACGAGGGAATTTAATTCTTGAAATTGCGTAGTAGAAACATCTAGCTTAAGACTCGGATGAATAATTTGATATAACGATAGGAAAGAATCTAACTTCTCGTTATATCTTTCTTTATCTTCGGAAATAATAGCATCCTTCATATCTCGATAGGTTGTCATTACAGGCTCTTCCATTTGTGTCCACAAAGGTTGCTCTCCTGATGAAACAGCATCAACTGCCAATCGAAATTTCGTCACTGAATTAATCCGTTCATCATTATTAATCGATGGATTGGTAATTGCCTCTACCGCTTCATCATGTGTACCAGTTAAAATTCTCCGCTCATCAAGTGTAAATGCACTCCCATTCACCGTTGCTGAGCTAAATTGATTCGAAAAATAGTCAAGAATTTTTTTTGCATCCTCATAGCGTTCTGATCGTACAAGTTGCAATACCTCATCTGACAGTGTATCTAGTTCATCTAATTCTTTAGCAGGCGATTTTTGGTCTGCATACACAGAATAAGAGATAGGCAAAAGTAAAATCAATATCATTAACAACATAACCAATTTAGCCTTCATTCTTGTCCCTCCTCTATCTACTATTAAAAATGTATGATGAGTAGGACAAGGTTAGACTATAAAATCATAATTCTATTGAATCTTCCACTGCATTTGTTCGCTTTTTTTATATGCGTAGAATGCAATCAATAGACTTAAAATACTCAGCCAGAATGTAAAGTAGCCGATATTTGCCATATATTGATCCAAGACACTATATTTAGGCATCATTTTAAACACATAATCAATTACATCATTATGTAAAGTCCATATAGCTGCAAGAATGATGTGAACCCATTTAAAACGATAAAAAGGAATGTACAACAAACCTTGAATCGCCATAGCCCCATGTGAAAAAATGAGCATCCATGAATCAATTCCGATTGTTCCTGTTTCAAAATAGACAAGAAAATTCATTACAACTGCCCAAATTCCGTATTTAAACAATGTAACTAATGCTAATGCCTCCATAAGCCGCCAGTTCTTTTTCCACAGAAATGCTATTAATACAAACACGAAAAAAAGACTAGCTGTTGGGCTATCAGGAACGAAGAGTAGAAACCTCGTCGGTGTTTCTGCTAACTGGGTTTTGTACCAATAATATCCATATGCTGTTCCAAATATATTAATAATGAGCAATAATCCTAAAAAAGATCGATTGCTTAATATCATATAAATATTTCTCACTCTATTTTCCCCTTTTCCTTTTTCTTCTCATACTATTTTACCATAGGTTACAAGGAACAGGAAAATGAGAGAGTACATACAAAAATCCCGAATAGTTTCTAACCATTCGGGATTAACCATTTATTTTTTATTTATTTTGCAAGTACTTTAATTGATTCGTTAAGGTATTAAACATCTCTTTATCGCCATTATCTAACGCTTCATCAATTAACTGGAGAAGTTTTTCCTTTTGGAATTTTTCTATACTGTTTACTAAAAACTGTTCTGCAATCATTTTATCTTTTTCGGTAATTTGCAGCTTTTTCGGCATAAATGGGTTTTCTACCAACACAGCTGCATACTGATGAACTTGATTTGATGCGTAAAAGTTGAGCTGAATGTAAATATCTTCGTCTCGATTTAGTCTAATATCATGAAAAGACTTTTCTGCATCTGTTGTCATCACATTTTCTTTATAAAATCTAAAAGGTACTTCATCTACACAATGCGTGGACATAATTAAACCTCTTGGACATTTTTCTGCATTTTCAACAAAATGGACTTTTTCCATCAATTGATCATGACTCATAAGGTAATTTAAAATCCATACACATTCCCGTCTCTTCAATTGATAGTGATTCAAAAACCAACGAATGAAGTCTTTTTTTTCGTTGACAGATACAGGGGTTTTCATTTTGTAATTCCCTCCTCTGCTTGCAACAAATTTTTATTATCCAACCTGTTTTACCTGCATCGCTCCTAAGGAAATGACAATTCTTAAGCGGCCAATAAGCCTCTTGGTACAATGATTTTCAAAGATTTTTCATCCAAACACTTATTCGTTATCCATAAGGCGTTGCAATATTTCAATATACTCCTCATTACTTGGATCTGTTTGTAAAAGCATATTAAAAATTTCGGCAGCATCCCTTCTTTTTCCTTCTTCTAAAAGAAAATATCCATAATCATATAGAAAATCTGGAAGTTCTTTAAAGAAAGTATATGCTAATTGATATTTGTTTAATGCCTCTGAATATTTTTCAATTCCATGAAATGCTTTAGCAGCATCCCAATGTAACTGAGGCTCTTCTATTTCGAGCTTATCCATCATCTCAATTAACTCTAGAACATCTTCAAATCGATCTTGTGTTAAAAATAATTTATTCAACAAAAGAACTGCTTCTGTAAACTCAGGATCAATCGCAAGCGCTTCTCTAAATTGTTCCTCCGCTTTTTGTTCGTCCCCAAGTTTTAAAGCTAATTTACCACCATATAGGTATAAATCTTTATTAAACTCATCTTGCTTGATCCCCTCGACTACCGTATTATACGCATCATCTAGCATTTCTTCATGTTCATACGCACGAGCCAAATATAGATATAAAGAATGGTAAGAGGGATCCAAACCTTTTACCTCTTCAAAGCGATTAATAGCAATCGTATATAAACCAGCTTGCGAAGCTGTCAAAGCCAGATTAAAAAGTGTATTTATCTCGATTTTTTCTTCTAATGCTTTTTCATAATAAGAAATAGCATCCTCAAATGCTCCTCCAGCACTTAGATTATCCGCGATTCTTCCATTGATATTTACTCCAGCGATATTTTCCTCTGTAGGTAATACCTTTTGGTAGGACTTAATTGCGTCGGTAATTTTGCCTTGTTCGGCATATAATTCCCCTAACGCAAAATCTATAATCACTTCATCTGGCAGGATTTTTTTTGCTTCTTTCAATTTCTGTTCACTGACTTCATACAGCCCATCCATTTGATAAAGGTCAGCAAGCAATAGTAATGCTTGCGGGAAAGAAGGATCATTCGGGTTGATTTGTTCTAAATAAGAAATTGCTATTTCCTCATTCCCTAATTCCATTTCCGCTTCTGCAACTAGGACAAGCAATTCTCCTTCTTCGGGATAACCTTCTAGTAAAACTAAAAAGAGATCTTTTGCTTCTTCCAAAAATCCTAGCTGAAATAGTTCCTCTCCTAGCACAAATCTTTCTTCATTATTACCCGATTTCAATACATCTTGATAATATTTCAACGCTTTCTCTTGTTGTCCATCTTCTAATAAAGCTATAATTTCATTAACTCTTTCCATATGATATCCTCTCTAATCTCCTTCTATATTGTCAGGAAGGAAGGTACTTTTACTTCAAGTAATTCCCCATAGCCGGGACGGTAAAATACTTTATCCCCTGCTCGAATACATTTTCCCTTATGAATGGTCATTTGTATTCTATCATAATGATAATGAAACAAATCATTTTCTTCAATATTTATGATTGAATCGTCGAAAGCAAATAAATTATACGTTACTTCTCCACCTTGATAAACATTTCCTTTAAATGGATATATCCCCATTTTTACTAAATCAGGATAGGCAATTGCTATCCCTTCCTTTATTTCATGGGGAATAGATGGTATTTTAACATCTCTCATTAATCTTGACCATATATTTTGAGCCATTTTCTTTTCTTGCTCATCTTCCATTAAAAAAATGGGAACCAACGGAGCATTATAAGGGAATAACGCCTCTTTAATCCAGCCCCATGGAACTTGATACAACGCCTTTACTTCCTCAATTTCTATAAATAAGACGGGAAGTTTTTCTCTTTTGCAAGCGCGGACAAAACTAGGTGACAATAATTTCAAAGGAATTTTTACTCCTGTTACATAATCAATTGCACAATTTAGTAGTTGATTCTTCATTTTCTTTAATTGTATGGGCAATTCCCTTTCTCTTTTTACTTCTAAATAAAAAAGAAAGGTTGTACATCCCTTTTTGATTAAATTCTCTTCTATATAATTTCTTTGTTGAGAAGTAGAAGTAATTTGCTTCACTTGATTTTCTAAAATAACTGTAGTGGGAGTCATAATATAAGGAGTTCCATCCATTCGCATGTATTGGTAGGAGTGGAATTTTTCTTTCAACAATTCAATTCGATTTTCCTCAATAAGGATTGAAGTCTTTTTTACCCTCTGCCGCTTTAATAAATGTATATCTTCAATAATATATTGCATCCCAAATCACCACCTAGTCTTTTTAGACAAGCTATGATTTAAAATAAGCAAATATTCCACAAATCAGGATTTTCTGATTTTCTGTAGGAGCAAAAAATCGTCGATAAACATAAAGTTCATCGACGATTTTTTATCTTTAAACAGCTAATTTATTAAGATGCAAAAAGAAAGAGGGATAGGATACTGCAATTGCATTCGCATTTTCGAGAATAAGTTCACCTTCGCAAATCTGTGAAGCAATTGCAAGCATCATGCCAATACGATGGTCACCATGAGAGTCTACTTTCGCTCCAGTGAGCTTCTTTCCTCCCTTGATGATCATTCCGTCGTCTGTTGCTTGTATATCTGCACCTAATTTTTGTAGCTCTGACACTACTGTATCGATCCTATTTGTTTCCTTTACCTTTAATTCATGGGCATCTTTTATTATCGTAACACCATCTGCTTGTGTTGCTAACAAAGCAATAATCGGGATTTCATCGATTAATTTCGGAATGATATTTCCTCCAATCCTAGTTCCCTTCAAATTACTTGTTGATACTGTAATGGTTGCTGTAGGTTCAAAAATATCTGCATCATTTTTTTGAATTTCCATGGTTGCTCCCATGTTTTCAAGAACTTCCAATATGCCTGTTCTCGTCGGATTAAGGCCAACATTTTTCAACGTAATATAGCTGTTAGGAACAATACAACCAGCTACTAGGAAGAATGCCGCTGAAGAGATGTCCCCAGGAACATGAATGTCCGTTCCGGTAAGCTGCTGACCACCTGTTACATAAATTTCATTTCCTTGTCTGCTAATCTCTCCACCGAATCGCTCTATCATTCTTTCGGTATGATCCCTTGTAGCAACTGGCTCAATTACTTTTGTAACACCTTCTGCATTTAGACCAGCAAATAGAATAGCGGATTTTACTTGTGCACTTGCTACTGGCAAACGATAAGTTATACTTTGTAAGTCACCCCCGCGAACAGATAAAGGAGTATACTTACCATCTTCTCTTCCATCAATTTTCGCACCCATTTCTCTTAATGGAGTAACCACTCTTGTCATTGGACGCTTACCAATCGAAGAATCACCAATTAATGTACTATGAAAGTGCAAACCTGATAATATTCCCGCTAATAACCTGATAGTTGTACCAGAATTCCCAACATCTAAAATTTCTTTTGGTTCTTGTAGTCCTTCTGTTCCTTTTCCGTGGATAACTACTTCTTCTTCATTCTGTTCTATTAACACACCTAATTTTCGAAAACAAGAGATAGTGCTTAAGCAATCGTCCCCTAAAAGGAAATTGGTAACCGTCGTCTTCCCCTTTGCTATCGATCCAAACATAATGGAGCGATGAGAAATCGATTTATCACCTGGAACTGTAATTTCTCCTTTTAATCCGTAAGTATTTTGTTTAAGTGTTATTAAATTCAATTGATTCACCTTCGTTCTATCCAATCGTAGTATCATAATTCGAATAAGAAGCAATACACTTCTGTGCTCTTACTCTATCTTCCTCTGTCTGAAAACTAATAACCAAGATTCCAAAAATCTCTTCCCGAGTTTCCATTATTCGAATATTAGTTATACTTATATTTTCTTTTGCTAAATAACCAGTAATTTCAGATATTACCCCTGGATAATCGGGTACGTCAACAAATAAATCATAAAAAGCTGGTATCGCACCCTTTTGATCTTGAGGTAAGCCATCCCGGACCTTTTTAGCCCTAGAGAAATAGTCATATAATTCCTCTGCTCGCTCATTTTCAATAAGTGAAAGGACTTTATCCATTTCTTTTTTCCAGTCAATCATTAACTCCATTAATACGTTTTTATTATGTATTAATATGTCTCGCCACATAGAAGGACTGCTAGAGGCAATTCTAGTTATGTCTCTGAAACCACCAGCAGCTAATCTTGTTACTAGTTTATGTTGTTCACTAATATGATCTGCCTGATGCACTAAAGAGGCTGCGACTATATGAGGCATATGACTGATGGCCCCTGCTAATAAATCATGCTCTTCGGGAGAAATAACAAGAAATTTCGCATTCGTTCCTTGTAACCATTTCAGCAAGTTTTGAACATGTTGATCATTAACTCTTTCGGGAGGAGTTAATAAATAAAATGCATTTTCAAAAAGAATCACTTTTGAAGCAGACACCCCACTTTTATGTGAGCCCGCCATCGGATGTCCTCCGATAAAGGTTATGCTTTTATCTAATAGCACTTGCGATTTTTTCGTTATAACAGACTTGGTGCTCCCAACATCTGTTATTAATACATTTTGTTTTAACTCCATTTTAGAAAGCATTTCCATGATTTTTTCTGTTTCTGTAACTGGTGTAGAAAGAATAATGAGATCAGCCGATTTTGCTCCTTCTTCAATCGTCGTTGATCGTTCATCAATAACACCTAGCATGCGCGCTAATTTCAAATTATCCTGAGAAATATCATAACCCGTGATGATGCTTTCTGGGTGTTCCTTTTTTATGCATAAAGCTAACGATCCACCTATAAGTCCTAAACCTATTATGAAGACGCGACCGTTCATTCTAGCACCGCCTTCTATTCGCATTATTATTTCGCTACTTTCTTTTCAGCAAGAAATTGCGTCATAACTTTAATCAATCCTTCATTCTCTTCTTTTGATCCGATTGTAATACGAACAGAAGTAGGGAATTTTAAAGGAACTCCGGAACGTACGATATATCCTTTACTCATTAAATAATGAAATACTTCATCGCCGTCGATTTTAAAATCAACTAAAACAAAGTTTGTTTGTGATGGGTAGTAGGATAAGTTATTTTCCTCACAGAAACGATATAATTGCTCTAATCCTTCTCTATTTTTCTGTCTACAACTTTCCACAAACTCCTGATCCTTTAATGCTTCTTCTGTTGCAATTTGACCTAATGTGTTGACATTAAACGGTTCTCTAATCGGATCTAACGTGTTTAATAGTGTAGCATTCGCAACACCATATCCTACGCGGAAGCTCGCAAGACCATATATTTTTGAAAATGTTCGTAATACGATAAGATTACTAAACTGTCTGGTTAGAGAAATAGAATCATAATAATCGTCAGCAACTACATACTCGTAATATGCTTCGTCCAGCACAACAAGAATGTCTTCTGGAACCTTTTCTAGAAAAGTGAGTAATTCCTTTTCAGGAATATATGTGCCAGTTGGATTATTCGGACTGCATAGCCAGACAACACTTGTATTATCATCAATTGCTGCAAGCATGGCAGGCAAATCATGTTCCGCTTTTTCTGTAAGTGGAACTTCTCTAACTTCTGCCCCGTCAACGATTGCATTATGCTTATACTGGCCGAACGTATGGCAAGCCATTACCGTATTTAAACCTGGTCTTAGTAAAGCTCTAGATATCATTAAAATAATTTCATCTGAACCATTGCCTAGTATTAATTCTTCTGGTGTAACCTTTAAGAAATCAGCTAGCGCATAACGAAGGCTTGTAGCATATCCATCCGGATATAAAGCGTAAGAACCATCGACTTTTTTTAAGGCGTCTAGTACTTTGGGAGAGCTTCCAAATGGATTCTCATTAGACGCAAGTTTTACAATATGTTCTAAATTAAATTGTTTTTTCACTTCTTCTATCGTTCTACCTGGTTGATAAGCTTTTAAACCTAAAAGCTGCTGTTTCCATTTCATTTTTTTCACCCCGAGTAGTTTTATTGTTTTGTTAAATCTGGTCTTAATTGAATAGCCTTTTCTAAATAAGTATGCTGGATTTCATCTTGAGGAAGCTCAGTGTTCCAATGCATCATAATACGAATGCACTTTTCTAATGCCTGCGGAACAGCCATTTCCTTCATGCACATTACTGGAACGTAGGTCCAATCTTCTTGCATTCGAATAACTTTAGCTGGAAAAGCAGCATTTATATCATCTGTTACCGATAGGAATACCGATGCTACATCAACTGCTTTTATCTTATTCGCCTTAATCATCTCTTTAAAAAGGCTTTCTGTAGCTGATAATATTTCTGCTTCGATATTATTTTCAACCGTTATAGCTCCCCTAACTCCTCTAATCATCTACTTCCCACCTTTGAATAACGCTAATTCTTTTCTTATTTCCTCTTCAGTCATCTCTACTAGAACAGGCATTCCTAATTCTTTCAAAAGGACAAAACGGATCGTTCCATTAACCGATTTCTTATCCTGTCTCATTCGATCAATCAAACGGTTTATTTCTAAATTTTCTGGAATATCATAGGCATATCCAAGCTGTTTAAGCCACTTTATGAATTCCTCAATAGAAAATACTAAGTCGCATTTCTGTTTGCTTAATCTTAACGCAAAAATCATTCCTATAACAATTGCTTCCCCGTGCGTAAATTTCCCATAACCCATCTCAGCTTCAATTGCATGACCTAAAGTATGACCAAAATTCAAAAAGGCACGTACATTTGCTTCTCTTTCATCCTTTTCTACAATTGCCCGTTTAACAAGAATTCCTTTTTCAAGAATCTCTGACCAATAACCTACATTTACTTTTGATAAATCACTTATCTGACTTTGCAATTCATGATAAAACGCTATATCACTTATTAATGCATGCTTGATTACCTCTCCAAACCCTGAACGCAGCTCTTGAAGTGGTAGCGTGGTTAGAAAAGTTGTATCATAGATGACTGCTTCTGGCTGATTAAAAACACCAATCATATTTTTTCCAAGAGGATGATTAATAGCCACTTTACCTCCAACTGCACTATCATGAGCTAAAATAGTTGTAGGTATCTGGATGAAAGGAATTCCTCTCATAAAGGACGCAGCTACATAACCAGCTAAATCACCAACCGCACCACCACCCAATGCTAGCACTAATGATTTACGGTCTAAATGTTGTTCGAGCATATATGTCAAACAAGCATAAAAAACGTCAAAAGTTTTCGCCTTTTCTCCTGCTGGTACTGTATATGTAATAACAGGAAGAGAGGAAAGTTTATTTTCTACTGTCTTCAAATGCAGCTTTTCTACCGATTCGTCTGTAATAATCAAGATTTTTGTTACGTCAGCAAAATTCTTTTGTATAAAAAAAGGTAGCTGAGTAATAACATGTTCCCCAATCCATACATCGTATTGTTTTGACGCTGTTTGAATAGAAACAGTGTGCATTAGAATTCCCTCGCATGTCTATTGTGCTCAGCAATATTAGCTACAAGTCCTTCGAAACGATCAGCATAAAACTGATCAACAATGGCTGAAGCAAGCTCCCAAGCAATAGCGTGCTCTGCTACTACTGACGCAGCTGGAACCGCGCAACTATCACTTCGTTCAATACTTGCTGTAAATTCTTCTTTTGTATCGATATCAACACTCTTTAACGGTTTGTACAAGGTCGGAATCGGCTTCATTACTCCTCTTACAACTAGCGGCATTCCATTAGTCATTCCACCTTCTAAACCACCTAAACGGTTCGTTCTACGTGAATAACCGGTTTCTTTATCCCAGATAATTTCATCATGGACTTCACTTCCAGGCATTTTCGCAGCTTCAAAACCAATGCCAATCTCTACTCCTTTAAATGCATTAATACTCATTATGGCAGCGGCAAGTTTTGCATCTAACTTACGATCATAATGAACATAGCTGCCAACACCAATCGGCATACCTTCCACAATCACTTCGACAACGCCACCAATCGAATCGCCATTCGCTTTTGCCTCATCAATCGCCTTCATCATTTCCAGTCCCGCTTCTTCATCTAAACAGCGAACTGGAGAATTTTCTGTGATTTCCTTAAGCTTTTCAATCGATTCATAATCTGCAACTTTTGATTTTATACCACCGATTTCCACTACATGGGAAGCAATCTTAATTCCTAACAAATCAAGTAATTTCTTCGCTACCGCTCCTGCTGCCACACGAACTGTCGTTTCACGTGCTGACGAACGCTCTAACACGTTTCTCATATCACGATGACCGTATTTAATGGCCCCGTTTAAATCGGCATGCCCAGGTCTTGGACGGCTAATCTTTCTTTTTATTTCATTTGCTTCTGCTTCATCAAGTGGATCCTGACCCATAATTTTGGTCCAATGCTTCCAATCATTATTTTCTACAATTAGAGAAACAGGTGAACCTAATGTATAGCCATGTCTAATACCACCGCCAATTTCAACAGTATCTGTTTCAATTTGCATTCTTCTTCCTCTGCCATGCCCCTTTTGCCTTCTAGCTAGCTCCTCATTTATATCTTCTGCTAATAAAGGCATTCCAGCAGGAAGTCCTTCTATAATCGTAATTAATTTGGGACCATGCGACTCCCCAGATGTTAAGTATCTCATAAATAAATCCTTTCTCCCTTCAACGCTTTAAAGTGATTATGTTCCAATATAACATACCAATCCTGTTATGAATAGAGAAAATCTAAAAATCTTTGCAAAATATTAGAATAACGTTTTCCTATCACATAAGAAAAAAACATTGATTCAAACAATGGCAAAACAACGACAAAATAACATCATTGTTTTGCCATTATTTCTCTCACTCTTTACGGGCAGCTAACCAGTCAGCTAACTGCCGAAAATCGACGAAGCGAGACTGGAACTTTCCCGTAAAGATCCGATAAGTGCAACTAACCACCCACAGAGGATGAAAAAAACTCCACGGATGGAAATTTTTATATTTTTCGATAGAAAAAAGTATCCGCTGTTTCTAATCCATATTTAGCAGGTGTAAAAATCTGTTCCGTACTACCGACAAAGAATATCCCACCAGGTCTTAATGCTTGGGCAAATTTATGATAAAGTTGATCTTTTGCTTCCTCTGTAAAATAGATCAGAACATTCCTGCAAACAATTAAGTCAAATGGTCCACCAAACGAATCAGATAATAAATTTTGCTGCTTAAATGTAACATTTTTTTTCACTTCTTCTTTAACTTTATACATTGTACCTTCTTTTTCAAAACACTTATCCTTTTGAGCAATTGGCACTTCATTCAATGCTCGTTCTAAATAAACACCTTTTTTCGCTCTTTCTAGTGCGTTAATATCAATATCTGTCGCAAGAATTTGGAAGTCCCTTGCCTTCATTTCATTCATTAAGAGCATTGATAAAGTATACGGCTCTTCTCCTGTTGAGCAAGCTGCACTCCAAACCTTTAGCTGTGATTTTAATTGGAGGAGATCGGGCAATATTTTTTTCTCCAATACCTCCCAGCGTTTATAGTTTCGATAAAACTCGGAAACATTGATTGTCATTCGATCTAATAACTCGTCTAACAAATTTTTATCTGTATGTATCGCCTTAAAATACTCTGCAAAGGAAGTAAAACCTCTTTTTTCATAAAGAGAGGTTAACCTTCTTTTCATTTGAGCTTCTTTGTATAAAGATAAATCTATTCCTGATATTCGATAGAAATTCTTTATAAAATCTTGAAAATCCTTCTCCATGTAAATTCCTCTCAACCATCATAATATCTACTTCTTTTTTAGTATATACGATTTTCCCGCAAAAGGGCCAAATTTTATTCCGATAATTCATATAATTACTAGAAAAGCGCAAGGACCCGGTTAGTGGCGTGTGTAGTGAAATAAAATAGCTGCCCTGCATAGGACAGCTATCGTAAGCTTAGTAAATCCAACTATCTAATAATTTGTTATACTCTACTATCTCTTCTTCTCGAAAGAAAAGGGAAATTTCTCTTTGAGCACTTTCTCTTCCATCTGATCCATGAATAATATTTTTATGTTTTACTACGCCAAAATCTCCTCGAATGGTTCCTGGTAAAGCTTCTAAAGGATCGGTTTTGCCCATCATTAGTCTTGCTTTTGCTATGACTCCCTCTCCTTGCCAAACCATAGCAAAAACAGGACCAGAAGTGATAAAATCTACTAATTCTGTAAAAAAAGGCTTTTCCTTATGCTCTGCATAATGTTGTTCCGCTAAGTTTTCAGAAACATGAATAAACTTTGCACCAACAAGCTGAAAACCTTTTTCTTCAAATCTGGTTACTATTTTTCCTATTAGATTTCTTTGTACCCCATCTGGCTTTACCATAAGAAATGTTCTTTCCATAAGCTCACTCCTACCATATGTATTAGACTAGTAAACATGGTCATTCATGAAAAACTTAACATAAAAATCCAAATTTTGCAAAAGATTTCTCAAACGCTTTCATATAGGATGATTACTGTGGTAAACTACCACATCTTCTAAAATTTGCGTTTTCCTAAATACTTTGCAATATTAGTAAGTGCTGATTTTGCTTTTCCGCTTGGTAAATCACGAATGGTATGCAATGCTTTGTTTAAATACATATCACTAACCTGTAAAGATCGATCAATAGCATCTGTACTTTTAATACTATCAATAATGTCCATTAATTCGTTCTTAGGCATCGTTTCATGAACAGTTATCACTTTTTGCTTAACCTGCTCATATTCCATCGCAAACAAAACAGGTAAGGTAACATTGCCTTGAAGCAAATCTCCTCCAGCAGGTTTCCCTAATTCTTTTTCCGTCCCCACAAAATCAAGCACATCATCAATGATTTGATAAGACATTCCCACATAGTAGCCAAATTGAAATAACTTTTGCTGATACTTTTCCTCTACGTCAGAGACTATTGCACCAACTAAAGAGCTTGCTGATATTAACAGAGCAGTTTTCCGTTTTATTCTACGAAAATAATCTCTGATATTCTGATCAAATCGATATTTGTCCTTAATTTGCTGTATTTCTCCGATACATACTTCCACTATTGTATTAGCAAGGACTTTGTGAGCAGCAGGCTTATCTATCTCACTCATTATTTCCATTGACCTGGCAAAAATATAATCCCCTGTATACATAGCAACTTTATTATCCCATTTTGCTTTAATCGTAGGTTGTCCTCTTCTTAAATCCGAATCATCTATAACATCATCATGAACTAAAGAAGCCATGTGAATTAATTCTAGAGAAATTGCAGCTTTCTCTATTTTTTGAATATCATAGTTCCCAAATTGTCCAGCAAGCAATACGAATATCGGTCGGATTCTTTTTCCGCCCGCTTGCAATAAATGCAAGGAAGATTCATGTAATATGGAAGAGTTTGCCTGTACTGTTTCTTCCAATGCTCGCTCAATTTTTTCTATATCCGAATTCAAAAATGAGTACATCATTTTTAATTTCACCAACTACTCACCCAACTTGTATCGATATTTTGAAATAATTATGTATTGTTTCACATTATAAAATGCTTAAGTAAAAATAATCTGTCTCAAATGGTTAGGAATTATTAACTGTAGTCTAAATACATGATGATAAGTTTACTGAAATACTCAACAACGATTAGACACTATAAATGCACACGTATTTAGACTGTTTAAATCCTAATTCTGACTCGTTTACTTATAACCTAAATGAACTGCAGCAACTCCGCCGAAATACGGTTTATAAGTCACTTTATGTAGACCAGCCTCTTTAAACATAGTAGCAAGTTCCTTCATTCCTGGAAAATCACGTGCAGATTCTTGGAGCCAAGAATATTCTTTATAACTTTTCGCAAATAATTTACCAAAAAGAGGCATGATATATCGAAAATATAAATAATATCCCTGTTTAAAAATCGGCATTGTTGGCTGAGATGTTTCCAAACATACTACCATCCCTCCTGGTTTTACTACTCTTCTCATTTCTTTTAAAACAGTTAAATAGTCAGGAACATTTCGTAAGCCAAAACCAATTGTCACGAAATCAAAATGATTGTCAGGAAAGGGTAATTCCATTGCATTACCATGAAGAAGTTCTATATTTTGATAATCAGCTGTTTTTTCTTTCCCAATACTCAACATATTTTCACTAAAATCAAGCCCAATCACTTTACCAGAAGGCCCAACCTGATCCGCTAGACTAATTGTCCAATCAGCTGTTCCACAGCATACATCCAGACATGCTGCTCCTTTTGGTACATTCATTTTTTTCATTGTGTCTTTTCGCCACAATTTATGTTGTTGAAAACTAATAACAGAATTCATTTTATCGTAATTACCATAAATCTTTTCAAATACATTATGTACCTTTTCTTCTTTAGATTGCTGCTCTTGCATTTTATTACCCTTCCTCTACGTACAATTGTTGTTTGTTTATTGCTTTCAATAATTGATAGACATTTTCTCTCAACTCTGCTTGTAAATCAGGAAGATTTTCTAGCAACTCTTCTAAGCGAAAACTTGTCTCTTTTATATGTTTATCTAACACAGCTACTTTATTACTATTTATAGGTAATAACTTCTTATTCTCATACTCACAAAAAGCATCGACTACTATTGAACTGTTTGTATGATTGTATTCCTCTTTTTCTTTTCGGATTCGAGAAAGAAATAAAAATTCTCCGACGAATAATTTCCATCCATCCAATTGATAATAGTCGACAAGTTTTTGGATTAACGCTCCCTCAATAGTTTTCAGACTTTCTTTTAGCTGCTCGATTGAGTTTGCATTCTGGTGATAAAAGAATATTTTATTCTCGTTAACCTCTTTAATTCCTTCTGCTAGGAACTTTAGCATTCTAAAGTCTTCGATTTCGGCTAATATTTTATAATATTGCCCACTATATAAATCCCCTGCTAATACAGTTAGCTGTCTATTTCTTTCGTTCCCTTTATGCATCTTTTCATTTGTAATAAGCTCATGGGTATCAAGGGCAATCTGAATAAGTGTAATTGTTGTTGCATATGTAATAATGTCTTGTTTTTTTATCTTTACCTGTAACAGAACAGATATTGTTAGTAGAAGTTTATGTTCATCTAAAATTGGATTTGGTATATGCTTTTGCAAATAATGATTCGAGGTTTTTTCAACCACTCTTCTTTTTACACTTTCTAATAATTCTTGAATAGCCATAACATCACCCTTGTTCCCCATTTATTCCTGATTATCGTTTCATACTCATTTCTGGAAAATAAATATCCTCACTTTTGCTTTATAGCTTAATAAGTATAAAGCTGTTTACTGCTACGCACAGAAGTAAAAGCCAAAGCCATCTTCATTAGACTCAACTTAAAGTTCCGTGCAACAACTTTACGTAAAAGTTCATTTGAATTTCTATCATATATTTTAAATATTATATCACAACAGAAAGTAAAGGGATACAATAGCCACTTGGGAAAGATTCCACTCTCTGTTTTGTTGTAACTAATTTAATCTACAACATCAAAATTCAGTATCTTTTCTTTACTATACTAAAAAATAACATAAAAAAACCGCGATAATTTCGCGGTTTTAGTGAAATACTATTATTGTATGTAATTATTTCACTGCGTCTTTAAGTGCTTTACCTGGTTTAAAAGCAGGAACTTTGCTTGCTGCGATTTCAATTTCTTCACCAGTTTGTGGGTTACGACCTTTACGAGCCGCACGTTCACGTACTTCAAAGTTACCAAAACCGATAAGTTGTACTTTATCACCATCTTTTAAAGCATTCAAAATTGTATCGAAAACAGCGTCAACTGCTTTAGTAGCGTCCTTTTTTGATAGTTCACTTGCTTCAGCAACTGCATTGATTAATTCTGTCTTGTTCATGCCTTTCACCTCCTCCCGAGTGTTTCAAATAAAAGCTTAAAATTAGTTTCATATCTTTATTTGTAAACAAATTAACGGAATTATATACGTCCTACCGAATTTTTTCTTAAATGTCATGCATTTGATCACACTAAGAACTATTCAAGTATTAAGAGACTTAACTTTTATAAAAAAGATTAAGAATCCTTTTATAACGCTAATTCCTTTAAAAGATTATCATAATCATTTGTGCATATCAAGAAATTTTATATATTGATAGCAATATTTTCTTATTTTGAAATAAAAGCGTAACATTAAAACCATAAAATTCCCATTTACATCCAAAATCTGAGCGAAAATGTTACTATATTTCTGTAGTTTCCGTTATATCAATAGCGAGTATATAAACAAAGATAGGATATTTTTTCTAACATTTCATCTGCCTTTAACAATTCTTGTTCTTTAAAATACACAAAAAAAAGAACTCTAAAATAGAGTTCTTACAAAATAATTGCTATTAATCCACCAGAACCTTCATTGATGATTCTTTCTAATGTTTCTTTTAGTTTATAACGGGCATTTTCTGGCATTAATGAAAGTTTGGCTTGGATTCCTTCCCGCACAATGGAACTTAGGCTTCTTCCAAAAATATCTGAATTCCAAATGGATAACGGATCATCCTCAAAATCTTGCATTAAGTATCTTACTAATTCCTCACTTTGCTTTTCTGATCCAATAATAGGAGCAAATTCACTTTCTACATCTACTTTAATCATATGAATGGAAGGTGCAACAGCCTTCAATCTGACTCCAAATCTCGAGCCTTGACGAATAATCTCCGGTTCATCTAAACTCATATCCACTAATGATGGTGCGGCTATGCCATAACCTGTTTGCTTTACCATTTTTAATGCATCTGAAATTTGATCATACTCCGTTTTTGCATGAGCAAAATCTTGCATTAATTCTAATAAGTGGTCTTTTCCTCTAATTTCTACCCCAACTATTTCTTTCAGAATGTCATCATATAACTCATCTGGGGCAAATAGATCAATTTCCGCAATACCTTGCCCCATTTCAATGCCAGCCAGACCAGCATTTTCAATAAATTCATATTCACTAAATTGTGAAACAACTCTATCTACATCTCTTAATCTCTTAATATCTTTTACAGTTTCTTTAACTGCTTCTTGATAATTATCTCTTAACCAATGATTTTCTCTTAAAACCATTACCCAGCTTGGTAAGTTAACATTTACTTCTAACACTGGAAACTCAAATAATGCTTCACGCATAACATTTAATACATCTGCTTCACGCATACTTTCTACGCTCATAGCAATAACCGGGATATCATATTTTTCAGAAAGCTCTGTTTTTAAAGCATCCGTATTAGGATGATATGGTTGCGCACTGTTTATAATCATGATAAACGGCTTCCCAACCTCTTTTAATTCTTCAATTACTCTATTCTCAGCTTCCAAATAGTTACTTCTTGGAATGTCACCAATCGTACCATCGGTTGTAATCACAACTCCAATTGTGCTGTGCTCTTGAATAACCTTTCTTGTTCCTATTTCAGCAGCTTCATGAAACGGAATAGGTTCCTCATACCAAGGTGTATTGATCATTCTAGGACCATTCTCATCCTCGTAGCCTTGTGCTCCTGGTACAGTATACCCAACACAATCAACAAGCCTAATATTCACTTCTAATCCCTCATCTACTTTAATAGAGGCCGCTTGATTAGGAACGAACTTTGGTTCTGTTGTCATAATTGTTTTTCCTGCTGCACTTTGAGGAAGCTCATCTTTTGTACGAGCTCTATCTCCTTCATTTTCCATGTTCGGGATAACAACCAATTCCATGAATTTTTTTATAAAAGTTGATTTTCCAGTACGTACTGCACCTACTACACCTAAGTAAATATCACCGCCCGTTCTTTCGGCAATATCTTTAAAAATATTTACCTTTTCCAAGTGATCCCCTCCTGAACTTTTCCTAGTACATGGGATAGAATTATCCATTTAATACTATTAGACAATATATATTTATGATGTTGTCCTATCTCTTTATGACTTATTTTTTATTTTCTCCTCCTTTTTTTTGCTAGTTTTATTTGAAAGTAGCATTTTCTCTGTTTATGAACGTAAAAATGATATCCATCCATACGTTATATTTATTGAAACTAGCATAAGACTATTTGTTTCTTTATGCATAAAATAAAAAACCTTCTCTTCAATATATACAAGAAGAGAAGGGATATGACACTTTTTGTTAGGAAAACAACTAGGAAGACAAGTAAATAATAATAAACCATGGCAGCCAGTCTATTAAAACGAGCCAACTTGGTGTACAAACATTCATTTAAACTTCCATCAATGGGGTTCTTACTGCCCGTTAAGAGTGGGATAAAAAGGGGGCACACGACCCAATAGAGATTGAAACCAATCGATTAGATTAAAAAATGGAAAATAAAAAAAATCAAAGTAAAAAGTAGGGGAAACTTTTTACTTTGATTTTCCATTGACTATTTGACCCAAACCCTGTTCATTCCACTAGGTTGCTTCAAAGCATTTTATGTTATAACATACATTTTCGAACCATTAAAACGCCTAAATTTCCATAAAAAGATTTTGTTTATTTCTTCCTTTCTAAAGAAAGACTTTATGAATTGAACATCTTTTCTTATTCTATGTACTGAGAGGCAAGAATGTTTATTAAATCTTCCATTTCATTCGTTTTTCCTCTTGCCATCAGGCTCTCTACTGCTGCTTTGGCATCTTGTCCATTAAATAAAATCTGGAATAAAGCATTTGTAATAGGCATCGTTACTCCGTATTTTTCAGAAAGCTGATGTGCTGCTTTTGTTGTACGTATACCTTCCACAACCATTCCCATTTGGTCCAGCACTTCTTCTAGCGCATGACCTTTTCCAAGCATGTTACCTGCTCTCCAGTTTCTAGAATGAACACTTGTACAAGTAACAATCAGATCTCCAATGCCTGTTAAACCAGCAAAGGTAAGAGGATTTGCACCCATCCTTGTTCCTAATCTTGCCATCTCAGCAAGACCTCTTGTAATTAATGCAGCCTTAGCATTATCGCCAAATCCTAATCCATCTGCAATTCCTGCACATACTGCAATGATATTTTTCAAGGCACCGCCAATTTCAACCCCAATAAGATCCGGATTTGTATATACTCGGAAATTATGATTGATAAATAAATCTTGAACAAGTTCAGCTTCATCCATATTCTTAGAAGATACTGTAACTGTTGTTGGATGACGTAGGCTTACTTCCTCCGCATGACTAGGACCTGAGAGCACAACAATACTTTTACGCATGCTTTCAGGTATCTCTTCCTCCATTATTTCAGAAATTCTCATTAATGTGCCTGGCTCAATTCCTTTACTAACATGAACGAATGTTTTCTGCTCTTTAATGTAAGGAAGCATTTGCGGAATAACTTCACGCATTGCTTTGGTTGGGATGGCCAATACAATGATATCTGCTTCCTGAATACACTGTTCTAACGAAGTTGTTCCAACTACTTCGTTAGGCAGGGTAATCCCAGGCAAATATTTGCTATTTTGATGTAAGCTATTTATCTCTGCAATGTTTTTCTCATCTTTTCCCCAAAGTCGAACAGTATGACCATTGTCGCCAAGAACTAATGATAGCGCTGTTCCCCAGCTACCAGCACCAATCATTGCTACGGATTTCTTATCTTTCATCATTTACACCTCTTTTATTTTCTTTCTCTTGCAAATATTTTAATCGGTGTTCCTTCAAAACCAAAGGCATCTCTAACCCGATTTTCTAAAAATCGCTCATAAGAAAAGTGAAGCAATTCTGGATCATTCACAAATACAACAAAAGTAGGTGGTCCTACCGCAACTTGGGTAGTATAGTATATTTTTAACCTTTTTCCTTTATCAGTTGGAGTAGGATTCATTGCAACAGCGTCCATAATAACATCATTTAACACACTTGTTTCTACTCTGCGTGTATGATTTTCGCTGGCAACCTTGATCATCGGTATTAATGTATGAATACGTTTTTTGGTTTTTGCAGAAAGGAAAACAATTGGTGCATAGTCTAAGAATAGGAAATGTTCTCTAATTGTTTGTTCAAATGTTTTCATTGTTTTTTCATCTTTTTCTACAGCATCCCATTTATTCACGACAATAATAACTGCTCTTCCAGCCTCATGAGCATAACCTGCAATTTTTTTATCCTGCTCAATAATTCCTTCTTCTCCATCAATAACCACTAAAACGACATCGGATCGTTCGATGGCACGTAATGCTCTTAATACGCTATATTTTTCTGTAGACTCATATACTTTACCTTTTTTTCTCATTCCTGCTGTATCGATAATAACAAACTTTTCGCCATTAACCGTAACTTCAGAATCAATTGCGTCTCGTGTAGTACCAGCTAGATTACTAACAATTACTCTTTCTTCACCTAACATTGCATTTACTAACGAAGATTTACCGACATTCGGTCTCCCAATCAGGGAAAACTTAATGACATCATCATCATAATCCTTCGTATCACGCTTTGGAAAGTGATTTGCTGCCTCGTCTAATAAATCCCCTAATCCTAAACCATGTGATCCAGAAATTGGGAATGGTTCTCCAAAACCTAATGCGTAAAAATCATAAATTTGTTCTCGCATATCTGGGTTATCCACTTTATTTACAGCTAAGACAACAGGCTTTTTCGCTTTATATAAAATTTTTGCCACTTCTTCATCTGCAGCTGTAACGCCTTCACGCCCATTTGTTATAAAGATGATTACATCCGCTTCCTCAATTGCAATTTCCGCTTGCATACGTATTTGATCTAAAAAAGGTTCATCTCCAATATCAATTCCACCTGTATCAATAAGGTTAAAATCATGATTCAACCATTCTGCTGAGCTATAGATACGATCTCTTGTTACTCCTGGTATATCTTCTACAATGGAGATACGTTCTCCTACTATCCGATTAAAAATAGTTGATTTACCGACATTCGGTCGTCCAACTATTGCAATAACTGGTTTAGCCATCGCTATCATCCCTTCATACATAATCATTCTATCCATGCAACATGATTCCTACGATTAAATGCTTTCAAGCGTAAGGTAATCACGATGTTAAAGAACATTCTTAGATTATTTATTGCTTTTATGAACGTAACTACTAATTTTTTTAGTAGTTTCCGTTTTTACAGCTCCGTTTTTTAGTAGAAATTATTTAGACTTATTCCTAAAATTCTATCAAGAACGAAACCAATAATCGACTGTTCAAGTAATACCCTTTAACAAAAAATAGTAAAATAGGGGCTAACCCGAAAACTGTAAGGTAGACCCCTAACTAAAACATTTTATCAAAGAGAAGTTATCCTAGCAACATAAAACTGCATTTCTTTCCATAACAATCATTTATATAGCGTTGTTTTCGATATTAATGCTTTACAATTATAAAGACTTCTTCACTGATTTTATGCGCAATCCCATCTAGTATAGCTTCTAAATTAGTCGCTATTGTTTCCAGTTCCTTTGTATCTTCACAATAAAACACACCACTGCCTGGTGCAACTTTATTGGGATTCGTAGTTATGGAGGCTAAAATGTATTTTTCTACATTCATTCTAACTCTTCCTCTCTTTCTTCACGCTTACTTGGCATTCGAATAGCATTTTCTAATGTTGGGACTGCACCGATAATTCGAATGGCTTTCTTTTCATTTTGTATTTGTGGTAATACGAAAATTGCTACTCTCCCATCTTCCAGATCTCTTTTAGCTAGCGGTACTAACGCAGGTGTTCCTGAGTCGCGGTAAACGCCTAGTGCTGTAGTAACATCATAAAGAATAGCTTGTCTTTGACCTAAGTTTGCAATAGTCGCTCTTGCATTAAAATTCTTAGGAGTTAAAATAAACCCCATTCCATATTTTAATACTTCCTTCTGTCTCTCCGGTAAACCAATGTTCATGATATAAATTGTATCAACATGTAAACCAGCACCCGCAAACGTTGGTTGTACATATTCAATATCTACTATATCTTTTAAATGTCCACCAGACATTAGTTTTTTTGCTACCACTGCCGAGAAAATAGCTGCGAGGATTCCTGTCCAGATGTTGAAAGCAATATAGCCAAATGTACTGACTAGACCTGCAAACATCACTAAATAATTTCGACTTTCAAAAGCAATGGCTATTCCTTCAATATATGTTTTTCCTCTTGGAACCATCTCAAAACTATCTAATTCAGTAAGTGTATTTCTTTCCATGTTCCTAACTTCACGAAATTGGGAAGCAGCAACAGTTAAGAATGTTACTGCCGTAAAGTCCTTGTTTAAAATAGATGGAATAGCTACTGAACCTAAACCAGCAGCGATAAAGCCTAAGGCAATGTGAATTATTTTTCCATGTAAATAAGTAGGATATTGTCTATAATCAGTTCGAAGCATATATATCCTTAATAGTGTCCCGACAATTACCCCAAATAGAATTGGATAAGCGAAATTACTCATAAATTTTTTTGTCTCTCCTTTTCAAGCATAAATACATACTGTTCCCATCTTGCAAGCGTCTTTTTTAGATAAGAAAGAGATATCATTCCCAACATGCCAAGCATAAAAGAATCAAAAAAAGGCATGGATCCAATCGAATAATTCATCTGATAGCTCCTTAAAATAAAACTTAATACTATTTCCCCCATCATACTTCCGATTGACAGAATAAGTATTTGACAAACGATATTTCTATGTAAAAGGATGACTAGTATAAATAATATACTTGCCTTAAGCCATACTCCTGGGATAAATACCCATATTGGATCAATAATCGCCATTAATTCATATGTAATATAAGCTAACATCGCAAAAAAAGACGAAACTATACAGTACATAGATTTTTTCCAGTGTAGACGACTTGTATAAAAAAATGAAATGACCAATACAACTAGGAGTAAAATCGAAAAACGCACATGTTGCCACTCCCAATTCAACTCACTTAAAATAATAGCTAATAATAAATACATGGAATATTCCGTTCGCTTTTGGTTTCTTTTATCCATAAAAAAAGTCGTAAATATCCAAAGAAACCAGGTACAAAATAAAAAAATTGATCCCTCCATTATTCTCACTCTCCTATTTTTCCATTATGTCTCGGAAGTATGTAATTTAAACGGAAAAGATAGAAGTAACAAATGGAACTGTATTTGAATATTTATGTAGGAATTTTTTTCATTAAGTAGTTTTCTGCACGATGTAGAATAATAAAATTAAACTTCTGTAAAGGAAGTCGAACGTTTCAAATTTATTATTGGTAGGAGGAGTTTTTTATGGGTAAAGATAGACAGGAAAAAAAATTAAAAAAAAGCAACAGAGTTGCATCAGACCGTGATCAAGCACTTCATTACAATGGCGCAACTAGATTACAAAGTCCAGAAGAAGGTAGATTATTAAACGATAATAAGTAGAAAACACACAATAGGGGTGACCTCAATGGCCACCCCTACAAATTTCTTTTCGAATTAAGAGTAAAAAATGATTAGTTTTTCAATTTCTTCAATTGTTCCCCAATCATATCACCTAATTGGAATCCTTTTGACTCTTCTGGAAGTTCATAAACTTCTTCCTCGTCTACTTCTTTTTCTGTTAGTTCTTTAATGCTTAAAGAAAGACGTTGTTCCGCTTCATTCACATCTAATACTTTGACTTGAATTTCTTGCCCCTCTTTCAACACTTCATGAGGTGTTCCAATATGCTTATGTGCAATTTGAGATATATGAACAAGTCCTTCGACACCAGGGAACACTTCAACAAACGCACCATAGGAAACAATACGTTTGACTGTTCCATCTAGTACACTACCTTTTTCTGCACGTTCCGCAATGTTCGCCCAAGGTCCAGGTTGTGTTTCTTTAATAGATAAAGAGATGCGATCATTATTACGGTCTACACTTAACACCTTTACTTTTACTTCTTGCCCTTCTTGAACGACATCTGTTGGACTAGAAATGTGATCATATGACAATTGAGAAATATGAACTAATCCATCAATGCCTCCTAAATCAACAAATGCACCAAAATCCGTGATTCTTTGAACAGTTCCGGTTAGGGTTTGTCCAGCTTCTATAGAGTCTAGGAGATTTTGCTTTTGTTTGTTTTTCTCTTCCTCTACAACGGCACGATGGGATAAAATAAGACGACTTTTATCTTTTTCCAATTCCACAATTTTAAAAGAAATTGTTTTACCCTTATAATCAGAAAAATCTTCTACATAATGAGCTTCCACTAAGGAGGCAGGTACAAAGCCTCTTACACCAAGATCAACAACAAGTCCGCCTTTTACAACGTCTTTTACTTCTGCTTCAAAAACTTCGCCTGCTTTAAATTTTTCTTCAAGTTGATCCCAAGCTTTTTCTGCATCAACTTTTCTTTTGGATAAAACAAGAGCATCTTCTTCTACTTTTATCACTTCTAATTCAAGCTGATCCCCTTCTGAAACAACATCACTTGCCTTTTCAATGTGCAAGCTAGATAATTCACTTATTGGTATAATCCCATCGAGTTTACTGTCAGTAATTGCAACAATTACCTGTTTTTCTTCCACCTTCGTGATCTGACCATTTACTACGTCTCCAACAGTATAATTATTTACAACTACATCATTTAATTCCTCAGACATATGTACTCCTCCTTCGACTCTATGCTGCATGCACTCTCTTTCGAAAATGAACATGCAGCTTAAAATAAATTAATCATCCATACGATTTTTGTAATCCTTCTCTTTAAAGTTCTTACAAACTTGTTTTTTTGTCAAGTAAGAACTACTAGACTAGTTTATAAGATTACCTGAAGCTTACATATGTTAAAGGTCAATTACTAATTTTTTCACGTGTTAGCTCCATGATTTTTTCCACTACATCATTTATAGATAGTGAAGTCGTATCCATTTCGATTGCATCATCCGCCTTCTTTAACGGAGCAATTTCACGCTCTGAATCTAATTTATCCCGGGCAGCAATTTCTTGTTTCAATTGTTCTAAATCGGATTCATAACCTTTTAGTACATTCTCTTTATGCCTTCTAATTGCTCTTTCATCTACAGAAGCTAAAAGAAATATTTTTACTTCAGCGGTTGGAATCACATGGGTACCAATATCCCTACCATCCATTACCACACCACCGTTTACTGCAAACATTTGTTGTCTTCTTACCATTTCTTCCCTAACAAGTTTATGTTTGGAAACGATAGAAACCGAATTCGTCACTTCACTTGAACGAATTTCCTTTGTAACATCTTTGTTATCTAGAAAAATTAATTGACCTTGTTCACCTGGGAACAATTCTATAACTGTTTCATTTAACATATTTATTAAACTTTTTTCATCTTCTAAATTTAAGTTATGGTTTATTGCTTTATAGGTTAAAGCTCTATACATCGCTCCTGTATCAATATAAATGTATCCTAATTGTTCGGCAACAATCTTTGCAACAGTACTTTTCCCTGCTGCTGCTGGCCCATCTATTGCAATGCTAATTTTCTTTTCCATAAATCCTCCTGAACTACTGGCTCGATTATACCAATTCTCTTATAATATTCACTCTGCATTATTAATGCCTCCTAAAGATAGTAGGCAATTATTATGCTTGTAGCATTTTTACATACAAACATGATTTTTAATGTGGAGAACAAGCCTAGCCCTTATTTTTAAATGGCTTACTTATCTTTTATTTTACCATAATCTCTAGACTTTTTTATTAAAAATATCATCTCTTTTATGTATCTCTTCTATATGACAACAAAAAATAAACATCGCCATTATCTTCCGAATGTCTCAAGAAAGGAAATAAAATTAGAATCCATAACACCTTCATATTGAGTGATTGTTCTTATTTCCGGGATAAAGTCCCACTGATGAAGCATTTGACCAACCATAAAAAAAACGATTTGAAGCATGATAATCTTCATTATTATTCTTTCCACCGTTTTCACTTTACTCAACTCCTTTTTGCTTTCCAAAAAGCTCTCATATACTTAAAAACTTAGCTTTTATTACTTTTTTTGTTTTTAGTTTAGGTTGTTTTCGTAAAATTTGTTGCTATTACCCACATCCGGAATACACTTCGCTTTCCATAGGTTCACTCCTGAGCATCCTCAGCCTCCCGTCTCGCTAATACCACAGGAGGCTACATGTATTCCGATTGCTCTATTTTTCCAACTCATTCATTTTTGCGTCTAAAAAACAACCATTCTTTAGAAAACAGCCTTAGTTTATATGATTAGTATCGGAGTATTTATAAGCCTTTATTCAGATTTCAATCCCTTTCTTTTTTAAGGAAAGTTGACGGTCAAAGCTAAACCTTAACATCGATTGACGATCAGCAGGATCAACTTCTAAAAATTCAATCGTCATTTTATTGCTATGTTCATTATAATCAAAGATTTTTTTGCTTTCTGCCAACAAATGCAAATAATTATACTCTCCATTTTGCAAAGGCAGAACTAATGAAACTTTTAATTTACTATTTCCCTGTAATTTTATATGCTTAGGCACAATAACAGCAGCCCCACCAGCACTGAAATCTAAAGAAACAGTTGTAAATGGTTCAAATTGACCGTCCTTCTCATAAGGATGGATTGCGATATCAACACTCGTTTCAATTCTTACAAATTGTCTACGCTGAATTTTAACCATTTGATTTTCTGCAGGCAATGAAAGAATAAGCATTGGTACATTATTATCCTTTTTCCTTCCAATCACTTCGGAATGAAATAAATAAGCAATCCCTTCACTTGTCACAAAATTAACCCTCAATTGAGTACCATTCATAAGAAAAAGCAGCCTATTTGTTACAAGATGAATAGGATACTCTATGTATATCGATTTTTCTGCTATTCCTAATACACGACTTTTATATTGTTCAACGTTTGATTCCCCATGAATCGGTTCAATAATTAATGTATCTCCAATAAAAATCACTTTTTCTCACACTTTCTTTTTAACGGTATGAATACCTTAAGATTTTTTATCTATGATTATTTATGTTTATATAAATACAACTTCCATCAGTGGGGGTTTTTCCTTCTCCTTCCCTGATGGCTAATTGCGTTTATCGGACGTTTACGGGAGCTAGCTTCCTCGACTCTCCTCAGCTTGCGATTGATTCTTACTCCTACTTTAAAAAATGAGTAAATTATCACAATCCATTAAATAAATCGATACCTTAATAATAGTTATTAGGACTTATTTTTTTACATCTATAACAAAATACCTATATTTAAGTATCATTATTGCATGAATGTTTTATATTTGGCAATACTACCCATTCAGAAAGTCAAACTTCTATCTATACAGGTCTTTCCACTTAATTTGAAGGATAAAAAAACTGCCAACATTCTCCTATTAGAGTATGTCGACAGCTATTTTTTCTTTACACTACTTCTTCATAAACTGGTTCAGCATTCTTTAATTTCTCTACCTTTTCCTCGATTCCATTATCGGCATTAATATAAATCCGATAGGTATCTTCCCCTAATGTTCCAATAAATTCATAACATAAAACTTCTTCATTCAGATCATTTAGGATTATCGCTAAACCATCATCCATAATATCGACCTGTGTGTTGATTTTCTTTAATGCTTCCTCTTTAGAAATCGCTGGATCTTTGATTTCTCTTTCTGTATTTGCCATCAAGTAATCTTCTGCAGCAAACCCAATAACATTTCCATTATCTAGGGCCACTTTCATTTTAATACTATCTGGATAAATTTTTACCCCATCAATCTCGGTAACAAAATTAAATACACCCATATTTTCATATTGCATACTCTCAAATAGTGCTAAGTTTTTAAAATCATGATCTTTTAAAAACTTAACTGCTTGATTATTCGCTTCATTAAGGCTTATCTTATCTTCTTTCACTTCTCGGGATACGATGGACCAGATTGGATATCCTCCTTTTTTGGTGATATCCATGCTTGCTTCTACATCTGTTCCCTCTTCTTTTAATGTAACACTATAAAAGCCATAATTTGATCCTTTTCCATTTTCCGTAATTTTCACTTCAACTGGATTTTTAAATTCCGCAAATTCTTTCGCAATTTTTTCTGCTTCTTTTTCTGATATTGTCTTTCCCTTTAAATTTTTAAAGTTTTCATCTTTCTTTTCCATATTTACGCTAGTAACGCCAAAGCTGGTTTCCTGATATCCTTTTACTTTATCTTCTACTGTTTTCAAACCGTCAATAATGGTATTATCTAATTGCTTATCTGTTGCCAATGCCATTTCAACGTCCATCCAACGGAGATTGTTTTCCAGCACTAAATGCTGAACATTACGTAATTCATCTTGGATATCTTCAGCTTCTTTATACAATTTCTTTAACGTTTTATACTCATCTTCCGATAATGGCTCTTTATTCAAGTCTCTCACCGCTGTCCGATAACTAAAATCGCCTATGTTCGCTAAAAATTCTTCTGTTTTATTAAACGGGAGCAGTGTCAATGGTAGTTGACCTACATCTGAATGTGCTTCTGAAGTAATTCGCCATACTTCTGCCAACGCAGGAGATAGGGATTCCTGTGAGTTCATTGCTAAAGTTGTACCAATTTGATCATGTAGCAAATCTACTTGATATGTTAAATCATGGAAAGCCCTTTGATAGTTATTCTCTGCGTTTAATAATACTGCATTTTTCTCTTTGTGCTCCTGATAGCCCCAAAAGGCTACCCCTGCGATTCCGAGTGTTAATACTCCTATTAATATTCCTCTTAACATCGTCTCACCCCACTATTTACAGAATATATGCTTACCTATTTGTTTAATTTGTGGTCGGCCCCAAATCCATCCGCTTGTTGCGGTATCCGGATTAAAATAATACAAAGCATGTCCAGTAGGGTCCCATCCATTAATAGCATCTAATACTGCTTCTTTTGCCCTTTCATTTGGAGTTAACCAAATTTGTCCGTCAGCAACAGCAGTGAATGCGCGTGGTTCAAAAATAACCCCTGAAACCGTATTTGGAAATGTTGGACTGTTAACTCGGTTGAGAATAACTGCTGCAACAGCTACTTGTCCTACATATGGCTCTCCTCTTGCTTCACCATATACGGCATTTGCCATTAATTGAATATCATTTTGCGAGAACCCATTCGGAACATTTGCTGCAGTTACTTTTTTCCCAGTTGTGTTTTCGCCGCCATTCGTATTGGCAGTATTTTGCGGTGCAGGAGCGTTATTATTATTTGTTCCTGTCTGACCAGATTTGTTTTCTGTTGCGTTTTTTGGTTTTGCTGCATTATTTGGTTGCTTTTGTGCAGCACCATTTTGATTTTTCTTTTTTTGCGCAGTAGTATTTGGTTTTTTTGTTGTGTTATTGCTTGGTTTTTTTGCTGTGTTATTCGTTTGTTTTTTTGCTTGATTTTGTGTTGTCCCTTTTTTAGGAGAAGGAGTCTTTTGTTTATTTAAATCAACCCCTCCATAATGGGAGAACTTTTTTCCACGATTTATTTGTTCTTTTACAAATTGCTCATTGTATTTAGTTGCGCGAGCTAACTTATCTTTCGTTTTCGTGCCAGCTAAACCATCAATCGGCAATCCAAATTCATATTGAAAGTGCCTTAATGCCCAATAGGTTTGCCAACCAAATACACCATCAATTTTCCCATTATAAAATCCTACATATTGAAGTCTAGCTTGTAATTCAATAACGTCATCCCCTACCGCTCCATGCTGAATAACTTGATCGGAAAAAGCATGGACTTTTTGTTCATGTAAAGGAACAGCTAGTAATCCTGTCATAACAAAAAAGATGATCGCTATTTTTGTGAGTAAAAACTTTTTATTCATGCTTATTACCCCCATAACTAATTACTATTAACATTAACTGTATTTTTTGTAGCAATTGGTTTTTTATACAAAAAAAAAGTAGAGGGATCTACTCCACTCTACTTTCTTACATACTATATGCTTCACAACCCTATTCCAAAGAGGATTGTGAAACTTCCTTTTACCAGGTGGTAAATATTCCCCTTAAGCCTTTTTAGCGTTAAGTTCCTGTCATTTTTTGAATAGGTTCATTACTTAGTTCTCTTGCGCTTTTTACTTTTCTAAGGCCTAACCACCATAAATAAAACATAAATGGGGTAATCAAGATCAGCCAATTTTTCTCTAAAGATACAATATAATCATACACAGCGTGAAGCAGAAAAGGAACAAGCAGGGAATAAACAAGCCATTTCCCTCTAGGCACAATAAATTTACCCTTTCCAAAATAATAACCCATTATAACCCCAAAAAGGGCATGACTTGATACTGGAAGCAAAGCTCTTCCAATCGCATACTCCAGTCCATTTGCCACTAAATATAGAATATTTTCCATGGTTGCAAACCCTAATGACACTGCAACGCCATATACTATTCCATCGTAAGGCTCATCAAAATCAGCATGCTTTACTGCCGTATAAAAAAGAATAAACCATTTAAAAAATTCTTCTAATAAACTGGTTGTAAGTAGAGCACTCCAAATCCCTTCTGGAATAACATTCTCTGCTTGAAAAACGTATTGAATAAACATGATTGGAAAAACAAGAAGTGCACCTGTTATAAAAGACCGCATGACAAGCGATATTGGCTCGGAATCGTATTGGTCTTTTAAATAGAAATAGCTTAACAATGCTAAACCAGGTGCTATTCCGGCTGAAAAAATCGCCAACATTTCATTTCCCCTTTTCCCCTGTTTCTGAGTGTTCGACTATCTAGTTTTTTCTAGAATAGCATTCGCAATTTGCACACCATGAAACCTTCCATTTTCAATAAAGATTTCATTTGCGTTATTTCCTGCTGCAATTACCCCAGCAATAAATATACCATTCACATTTGTTTCCATTGTTTCTGGATCAAATACAGGTCTCCCCGTTTCCTGTTCGATTTCCACTCCCATTTTTTTCAGAAATTCGTGATCAGGATGATATCCTGTCATCGCAAACACAAAATCATTTTTAATTTCATGAAGCTTTCCATTTACTTTATATAAAAGAGAGGTTTCTTTTATTTCTACAACACTTGCTTGGAATTCCATTTTAATAGTTCCTTTTCGCACTAAGGACTCAAATTCTGGCAAAATCCAAGGCTTGATGCTAGAAGAATATTCGCTACCCCTGTATAAAACCGTTACTCTTGCTCCGGCTTTCACAAGTTCAATCGCAGCATCCACGCTTGAATTTTTCCCGCCAATTACTGTTACATCATGGTTAAAATAAGGATGTGCTTCTTTAAAATAATGCATTACCTTAGCCGATTCTTCGCCCGGAATATTCATATAGTTCGGATGATCATAATAACCGGTAGCAACAATAATATATGGAGCTAAGTATTCGGACTTTTTCGTTTTTACAATAAAATCCTGTTCCTCTGTTTTTTGTACTTCTATTACTTCTTCATATGCATTTATACGAAGTTCTTTTCTTTTTACCACTTCTCGATAATAAACGAGCGCTTGGTTACGATTAGGCTTATATTGTTCTGTTAAGAAAGCGACATCGCCAATTTCTAATTTTTCACTTGTACTGAAAAATGTCTGATGTGTAGGATAACCATGTATCGCATTTACGACATTTCCTTTTTCAATAATTAGTGGATTTATATTTATTTCCTTTAAAGCGATCGCTGCTGCAAGACCGCATGGACCTGCACCAATGATAATTGCTTGTTCTCTTCTCAAAACCGTTCACTCCTAACCTTTTACAAAAAAACGGGATTACTTCCCCTTTAAACCTTTAACAAAACTATAAATAGGATTAAAGTTTTCCCCAAAAAGCTCCAAAATAAAAAATCTCCTACCTATAAGGATAGGAGATTTTTATAAAATCAGCAATAGGTTTAATCAAATTTATATCCAACCGCGGAATCTAGATGCTTCCGCCATTTTTCTAACTCCCACCATATATGCTGCTAGTCTCATATCGACACGACGCATTTCAGCTGTATCATAAATATTTTTAAATGATTTGCTCATTACTTTTTCTAATCTTTCTTCCACTTCTTCTTCTGTCCAGTAGTATCCTTGATTATTTTGAACCCATTCGAAATAGGAAACAGTTACCCCGCCAGCTGAAGCTAATACATCTGGAACTAATAAAATTCCTCTTTCTGTTAAAATACGAGTAGCTTCTAATGTTGTCGGCCCATTAGCAGCCTCTACAACAATGCTCGCTTTAATATTCGGCGCATTTTGTTCTGTTATTTGGTTTTCAATTGCTGCTGGAACCAAGATATCGCAATCTAATTCTAATAATTCTTTATTCGAAATGGTATTGTTAAATAAGTTTGTAACAGTACCAAAGCTGTCTCTTCTATCCAATAAATAATCTATATCTAACCCTTCAGGATCATGCAATGCTCCATACGCATCAGAAATTCCAATTATCTTCGCACCCGCATCATACATGAATTTTGCTAGAAAACTCCCTGCATTTCCAAATCCTTGGACAACTACTCGTGCTCCTTCAATGGAAATACCTCTTCTTTTTGCTGCTTCACGAATACAAATGGTTACACCTTTTGCAGTAGCTGTTTCTCGTCCTTGTGAACCACCTAATACAAGTGGCTTACCTGTTATAAAACCTGGAGAGTTAAATTCATCAATTCGGCTATACTCGTCCATCATCCATGCCATTATCTGCGAATTAGTAAAAACATCTGGAGCAGGAATATCTTTTGTTGGGCCAACGATCTGACTAATTGCTCGTACGTAGCCTCTACTTAATCTTTCTAATTCTCTAAAAGACATATCACGAGGATCACAAATAATTCCTCCTTTTCCGCCACCATAAGGAAGGTCGACAATGCCACATTTTAAACTCATCCAGATAGAGAGTGCTTTCACTTCTGTTTCGGTAACATTAGGATGAAAACGAATACCACCCTTTGTTGGACCAACTGCATCATTATGCTGAGCACGGTAGCCTGTGAAGATTTTTACAGTTCCATCATCCATTCTCACAGGAATTTTAACTGTCATCATTCGAATCGGCTCTTTTAATAATTCATAAACTTCATCTGAATAACCAAGTTTGTTTAAAGCCTTATGAATTACTGTTTGTGTTGATTTCAAAACATCGTGTTGCTCTTCTACATGATTCTTCTCATTAGATTTTTTGGCTACCATTAATAAATCCTCCTAAAAAACTACTAGTTTATAGACCGTAGTTCTTCTTTATAAGAATAATTATTTAGCATTTTTAATAAAGTGAAACTTCTATCAGTGGGGGTTTTCCTTCATCCCCCACTGATGGTTAGTTGAACCAATCGGACCTTTACGGACAGTTGATCTCCCACCTATCTTCCTCGTATTCTCATAAACTTGAGGTGGGAGTCTTACTGTCCGTTAAGAGTGGGATAAATGGAAAACATAATTTTAAATTCAAAGCATAGTATACACCTTTACCTACAAGATGCAAGCAAAATTATACAATTGAAATAACATAATTATTCAGGAACTTATTAGTTCCACTATCATCTTGCGATTATTCGTTACGGAAGGTCTACAAATATCATTTTTTCACTGTGGATAACTGTTTTTTATTCCTTATTCTAATATCAGTATATTCAATTAAACGATTCTTTGTCCTACCTCACCCTCATTTAATTATCATCAATTCATTAGTCTCTAAAACTTATTTCCTTATACGATAAAAATACTTGTGGCTAAACAAAAAAGATGAAAGGATGGGAATAATCTTATGTATCTTCCCTATTTCATTTTAACACTTTCAACAAGTTTTACCAATCATCAAGTTTTAAATTTTTATGTATTAAAGTTCTCTTCACACATAAAAAAGATAGACAATTCCAATAAACTGCTGAAGTTTCTATATCTCGTGTCTCCGAGAATAACTTCAAAAAAATGGAATCATTCTATCTCCTTTATGGAGGATTAAAAATAATGCACCAATGTCTCCAATGCATTCTCTTTTTTTATTATATTTCCATATTCTTCAATGATGTATATGCTCTTTAAACTTGCTTCTCCATACTCGCTTAGGATGGCAATAATTTGTTCCTCTTTAAACGAAGAAATATCAACAAAGCATAAATAATACATTCCATTAAAATGATATAAAGAACCGCCATAAAAGGCATTTTGCACTAACTGCTTTGCGGCATTTATTACATCTTCTATATCCTTAAATTCATATAATATATCCACTGTTTCTTCTACTGTTACTTGCATCTCTAAGAAACCTTCAGATAATAATTCTTCCGTATCCAATTCATTTTCACTTATTGTTAAAATCATAACCATGCCTTGAGCTTTCATTGAAAATATCTCAACAGCTACCGATCCGTGTATCTCCATGTCAAATAAATCATTGGCTTCTTCAAGCATTTCATGAAAAAAATACTGCCACTTTATCGAGTCTTTCCATATATCTTCCTTTGTCAATCCACGTTCATACAAATCATCGGTGGTCAGATGGATTTTAATTCTGTTGCTATTTAATCTCTCCAAACGCATGACTACGCCTCCTGCCTGCTCCTTGAAAAAACTCTTACTGCAGTTTATGAAAGGAAGGAGTAATCGGTGAGTAATATTCCAAAGTGGTTCAGGCTTTGCTTGAAAAGCCAATATTTCGCTAAGAACGGTTGATTGTACTTACTACAAACATCTTAAATTCATTCATCATTTTGTTTATGTTTAATACTTATAATATGTGTTTCTGGCTTTGCTCCTAATCTTAACGGAATACTAGTTGTTCCATACCCATTACTAACAAATACAGTCGTATTTTCAATTACTTTTGCTCCACCTAATTCATATGGTCCGAAACCAAATATTCGTATTTGCCCTCCATGAGTATGCCCACTTAATATGAGGGGAATCGGTTCTAGCTCATCCATTTTTTCTATTATTTTCGGATTATGGCTCACTAAGAGTTTAAAATCATTTTCATTTGTTTGCTCTAACGCTTTTTCTAAATCATCATGCTCTAAAGAATAATCTTCAATCCCAATTAAAGACCAACTTTCTCCTTTATCTGATCGGAAAGAAACTGCTTTATTATCCAATAAGATAATGTCCTCTTCTTTCAATAAAGTTTCTAAAACATCTCGATCAATTTCGTAATCATTATTCCCCCAAACAAAATAAACAGGTCCAATCTTTTTTAACTTCCGTAGATTCTCCCGAGTTTTTTCCAACTTTACACCCTTTTCTAAAAGATCTCCTCCTATTATGACAATCTCCGCAACATTGATTGCTTCATTAATGATGGTATCATCAACAGTTCTTCGATGAATATCTGAAATAAAGAAAAGGGTAATTTCTCGGATTGAAGATGGAAAGTTTGGAAAATAAAAAATCTCATATTTTACATTATTCTCATTTGCAATTTTTCTCATATGTATTAATAAAGCCACACCTAAAAAAACAAGTAAAATGAAAGTAACAAGTAAGAATATCATAAAGTCCCCCTAAAAATCCTCTTTTTTCATGGAATGATTCTTATATTTTAATACACCTTCTACATGAATTACCATTTTTAAGAAAAATCTTCTCCCTTTTATATACCACTGTTTAAGTTCTTTTATTACGATTGCTGGATATTTATCGGCAAAATATAAAGTTGCCCACTTTTTTACCTTTTAAATGTTTTTTCCTAAAACAACAAGGGTAGTTGAAGCTTTTTTAAAAGCAAGCATGGAAATAAAAATTTTATCATAGGATGTAAAGTAAACCCCAGAAAAGGAGGGAATTCTATGCCGTCATTCTACAAAGAATATCACCCTTACATCAGTCCATTTGATCCTTGTCCACCAATAAAAACAAAAGTATATTCAACCCCGCCGAATTTATACTTAGGTTTTCAGCCACCACATCTTCCTCAGTTTAGTCCAATGGAAGCATTAAAAGCAGGGACCTTATGGAAAACATTTTACGATCCTTACTACGGTCCTAACGAAAAAAAGAGCTAAGGGAGTGATATGGAATGAAGCAGCTTCCGCCGGAATACTATCAATTATTAGAACAACTCCAAGCAATCGATTTTGTACTAGTTGAACTCACCTTATACTTAGATACCCACCATTATGATCAAGATGCCATTAATCAATTTAATCATTATGTGAAAGAACGTGAAAAGTTCAAAAAAATATACGAAAGTAACTATGGTCCTTTATTGCAATATGGAAATAGCCCATCTGGTTCGCCATGGGATTGGGATTCTGCCCCTTGGCCTTGGCAAGTATGATGTCAAAAATTTAATTTCGCGATAAAGGAGAATGGAATCTTATGTGGTTATATGAAAAAAAATTACAATACCCCGTAAAAGTAAGTACCTGCAATCCAATGCTTGCCAAATTTTTAATTGAACAATATGGAGGTGCAGATGGAGAACTTGCAGCAGCATTAAGATACTTAAATCAGCGGTACTCTATACCTGATCGCGTTATTGGATTATTAACAGACATAGGTACAGAAGAATTCGCTCATTTAGAAATGATCGCTACCATGATATATAAATTAACAAAAGATGCTACACCCGAACAACTAAAGGCAGCCGGTATAGGTGACCACTATGTTAATCACGACCATGCGCTATTCTATCATGATGCTTCCGGCAATCCTTGGACTGCAGCTTATATTCAAGCAAAAGGTGATCCAATTGCAGATCTTTATGAAGATATAGCAGCCGAGGAGAAGGCAAGAGCGACATACCAATGGATCATCAATATGAGTGATGATCCTGATTTAAATGATAGTCTCCGTTTTCTAAGAGAACGTGAAATCGTACACTCTCAACGTTTTAGAGAAGCAGTTGAAATTATTAAAGAAGATCGCCAGCAACGAAAGATTTTTTAATCATGTTTTTTCTTGTATAGACAAAAAGATACCTCCTTTATTTAGGTATCTTTTTGTCTATTTATTCTTTTAAACAGCTTTAATTTTTGACTAATTAGTATATTTTTCTGCAACAACCTATTTTTTACTTAGCTTGATGAAATAAATTAATATCATAGGTATTTTTGATTGTATTATATATTTCATGACGGACATTCCAAGTCTCACTATTTCCGAATAGATCTTTGCTTTTATCGATAAATTCACAACGAAGATCATGGAACTCCTTTTCCGCTTTATCCCTTTTTTGCCTAACGACATTCATATACCCAAAAGCACCTATAATTAATAGGAGAATATATAAATTCAACGTTTCTTGAACATACACAGAAAACATGACTGCGAATGAATGGGAATATGGGATAGCAATGTGCTTATACAACCAAATGAAATAACAAAAAGCAGCAAAGATCGTAAACCACATAACCAGTAAATGCCTGTTTTTTAACTTATCATATTTTTCTTTTTTCTCTATAATTTTCAGCAAAACTTTTTTGGTTGTTCCATCTAACTCATAGTTTTCAGGGAAGATTGAGCGTTCCATAGTCACTCCCTCCTTTAAATAGCACAGTTAAATTTATAAATCTAACACTTAAATCATGCTTTATTTAACTATATGTAGATAAAGGACAAGTTAGAATAGAATTATTATGGTTCGATTACAATCTTTAATGTTTGCCCTAGTTGAACCTGATCTGATGTCATATTATTGGCTGCTTTGATTTTTTCCATTCCATTTCCACTAGGATAATATTTTAATGCAATTCGATATAAATTTTCTCCTTTTCCTACTGTATGATAGACAATCTTTTCTTTAGAATTAGTTTGCTGAGTGTCTTCTTCCGTTTTCTTTTCTTCTTGCTTCTCTTGTTGCTTCTCTTCTTCCTTCGGTACATTATTTACCGGTTCCTCAGATTCAGTCTTATTTTCTTTGGGTTTATCCTCTTCTTTTTCTACATCATTTTCTTTTCTATTATCCGTTGCTATCTCTTCTTCTTCAACTGTTGAATTACTTTCTATCACTATTTCCTCTTGTTCATCTTCCTTGTCATCTCGGGGGGTTTCATCATTATTATTCGTTCGATTTTCTTTTTGAATATTTACATTTTCAAATAACCCAGTCGTACTTTCTGTTGATAAAAGATTGGAAAAATCCTTCCCATTTAACAAACTATTTATTAATAATACGGTTACTGGTAATAAAATAAATAAAAATGCTAATAAGCTTATTACCGGTATTTTTATTTTTTTCTTTTTATTCTTATGAACAGTACTTCTTGAAGGTAAAGATGATTCCTTCTCTTGGAGTTTTTCTGTTGCTTCTTCTTCATTTGTCACTTTCTTTAATCGTTGTTTCTGTGTTTCTGCTTGAACCCTGTATGGATCTTCTTTTTTCATAAACATCCCATCCTTACAATTCCCCATAATTTCCTAAACATAAAGTGAAACTTCCACCAGTGGGGTTTTCCTTCATCCCCCACTGATGGTTAGTTAAGCCAATCGGACTTTACGGACAGTTGATCTCCCACCTATTCCTCGTATCCTCATAACCTTGAGGCGGGAGTCTTACTGTCCAAAGTGGGATAAAGCAGCTGCTCCACAAAGCGTACTCTTTTTATCTTTAACCCTTTTGAAATAAATTGAACCGAATAATACAGCCAAGCAGGAAATCGATAAGAAAATGCATGATGACTGTAACCCAAAGATTTTCTGTCACTTCAAATAGCACACCAATTCCAATACTTACTAATACTACATTGGTAAATAAAAACGGATTAAATAAATAGCGATAATGCAGAATGGCAAAAAGGAGACAGCTTAATAACAAGCCTAAATTTGACTGTATTACCCCTCTAAAAAGTAATTCTTCGCTAAACGCTACAATTAATGCTATGAACGCAATATGTAATGGATGTCTATTTTGAAAAACCCGCTTATTCACACCGCCATCATCATGGTACTGTTCAGTAAAACGACGCATTAACAAAATATCTATCCCTACTACTACTAACCCAGCTATAATACCAATGATAAAATCTGTTCGTTCATACTTAAAAACTTTAGTGATGGAGGGGTTCGAATGAAAAACGATAATATGCAGAATAAAAGCTACAATTAGGATTATAACCTGTGTCATATAAACATTTTTTAATAGTTCACGGTCTGTCAATTCGTTAATTAATGCTGTATATTTTGCTTTATTCATCGACATTGCCTACTTTTTAATATTTAAAATAAAAGCTAACTGTTCCTGCCAATCCACCTGTACTTTATGTGGGTTGGTGTTCCTGCTGTTAAAGAAAGCAGATAAATCCAATCCACATCTATCACAGCAATTTTCTTTGTCTTTGCTTTCGTACTTTTCTCCGAAATAATCCATTATATACATTCTTCGACAAGATGCAGAATGTAACCACCCAATAAGCTCTTGGACTTTTTGTTTTTTTTCCGTTACGCGCTCATTCCTAAAATTATTATACATTTCAAGCGAACTCAATAATTCTGGTACTGTTTTATTATTCGGTTCCAAATAAGACTCCAACACACGCCACTGTGTTTCTGTAAATAACATTTCTAATTGGAAACCTTCTTTTTTCTGCCAAGCTTCAAAAGTTGGATATTTTTTCAGAGATAATTTCCATTTATTTATTTGTAATTCATCTGCTAACTCTGACTCGATTAACTGATAAGCAATCCACTCATCCCCAGGAGTGTAGAGAATGAATGAAACACTCTGACGCCCATCTCTTCCCGCTCTACCAATTTCCTGTAAATAAGATTCCAATTGTGTTGGCAGATGAAAATGAATAATGAAGCGAATATCTTCCTTATTAATTCCCATACCAAACGCACTAGTAGCACAGATTACGTCTAACTGTCCTGTTTGAAATTGCTGCTGTACTAGGATTCGATCTTCCTGTGACATCCCGCCATGATAAGCCATCATGCGTTTTGAAGATCTTTCCTTCAAAAAAGCTGCCGTTTGTTCAGCCAGCTTTTTACTGGAGAAATACACAATCCCTTGTCCATCTAGTTTTTGAATATAGTCAAGAAGCTTTTCCATTTTTTCTTGACCGTGTACTAACTCTTCAATATTAATCGCAATATTGGGTCGATCAACGGAATAAATAATCTCCTCTACCTCATCTAAGTGTAAGGAATTAATTATATCTCTACGAATCTCTTCCGTTGCGGTTGCAGTTAAGGCTAATGTCAATGGATTATTCAATTTTTGTCGAATATACCCTAATTTTTGATAATCTGGTCGAAAATCATACCCCCATTGTGAAATGCAATGTGCTTCATCGATAACAAAAAGACTAATTTCCATTCTTTGAAGCTTATCAAGAATATATGGTAAGGAAATCATTTCTGGGGAAATAAAAATATACTTATATTGACTAATTTGTCGTAGTACTCTACTCTTCTCTGCCGAGGTAAGGAAAGAATTTAAAGCAACAACTCTTTTTTCCCCTTTCATCTTCATTTGTTCTACTTGATCCTGCATCAAAGATAACAAAGGAGAGATAATAATCACTGCTCCTTCCAGAATTCTCCCTGGAAACTGATAACATAATGACTTTCCAGTTCCCGTAGGTAACATAGCTAAAGTATGCTTTTGCTTCAAAATGGATTGGATTGTTTCTTTTTGTCCACTTCGAAAATGACTAAGTTGATAATACTTTCTTAATGCTGCTTCTAAATTCATGAAAAATCACCGTACCCTGCCATCACAGCACGTATTTCAAAATAAGAAACATCTGTTAATTGTTGTTTTATTACCTTTAAAGATTTAGAAGATGATTGTTGAATACAAGCTTTTATTTTCATTATGTTTTCGTTACTTACTAAATTACGAATGGGATAGTCAGGGACATTTAATAAAATTTCAATTATATGATCTTCTATTGTACTTTGCTTTAAATTCCTTACCACAACAATATCATCCATACTATAGCCTTTTTGTAGAAAATCAAACGTCTTTGCTGTTGACTCTGTTAGTGTAAATGGTTTCTTACTTTCCTTAATCAATTGACTTAACAGTGGATATTCCTCCTTATTTGATAGGATTTTTTCTATCATAAAATGAAGAATAGCAAGGAAGGATAGCTGATAATAATCTGGATCCATATTCAATTCTAAAGCAACTTGTTCTCCAGTAAGTCCTATTCTATGAATCCCTGTTAATCGGTTTATGAGAATGAAAGGATTCAATTCTTCCTCTTCTAGACATTTAACTAATTCTTGATAAAGATAGTGATTGATTTCACTTCTTTCCAAAGAAATAGTATGTAATGTATCTTTTAGCCACAATTGTGTAACAAGATTTCTCTGGACTGGCATATAACGTATACTTTTTTCCGACAAGTGGGAAGAAACTTGGACGAATAAAGATAATCTTTCCCAAAAGGGGAGAGTAAACGAATGATACCTCCAGCCTTTTAAATGAAGTGGTAAAGGATTCGCTTTTAATAACTTATCTAATTCTAGTTTTCTACAATCTTTAATTAAATAGTGATTTTCTCCTGTTTTTTCAAGCCAATCCTCTTGAATTAATTCATACACAACTTGATCAAGTTGTTCTCTTGTTAATACAGGAAATGCCTGAAATAAAGAGGTCAACTGAAAAATATGAATATCTTGGATAGTTTGGGATGATTTTTTTCCATTCAATATATGAAGAATAGAGTAGATTGTCCTTTCTCCATTCATTTTATATAAACAATTTAGAATTAATATTTTTATAAAAGACATATTTTCATCTTCCTCTGTCGTTTGACAAATTTTGTTGAAATTTGTTTGTAACATTTCTTTTATTTTACCATGAATTTTATTGTTTAGTGAACTTTGTAATCATATAATATGTTGATTTTCAAGATAGAAAACGGTTGAGTTTTTGACTATTTTAAGAAAAGTAATTCTGACTTTCTACTTTTTATCTGTCTTTTATATTGAAAAGTTAAAGATTCAGTCTTACAATAAGATAATAGTAAGGAGTATGCTAGTCATGTATATACTCCGTATGAATAACACTGGAGGTTTTTTTACTCATGGCAAAATATACAATTGTTGATAAAGACACATGTATTGCATGTGGAGCTTGTGGAGCAGCAGCACCTGATATTTATGACTACGATGACGAAGGTATTGCTTTCGTTATGTTAGATGATAATCAAGGAACTGTTGAAGTTCCTGAAGTATTACTCGATGATATGTTAGATGCTTTTGAAGGTTGTCCAACAGATTCGATTAAAGTTGCAGACGAGTCCTTTGATGGTGATGCACTAAAATACGAATAATCCCTCTTTATCATAAACAGAGCAGAAAGGATTCCTTTCTGCTCTTTTCAATTCAACTTTTACAACTAACAAAACAAAAAAGGCAGTTCAGAAATTACTGAACTGCCTTTCTCCTATTATGTTATACATTTCTAGATGGGATTTGTTTATTAATCCAGACACCCATTTTCGAGAATACTAACGCAAAAATTAAAGAAATGATTATTCCTTTTAACAAATTAAATGGAATAATGGCGGAAAGAATTGTTTTTTTCAATATTGTAGTATCAGTCGGTATATTCATTAATGCATTATAAAATGGCAACATGATAAAGTAATTAAACAGACTTAACAATGCGGTCATTATTAAAACACTTAACCCTAAACCAATTACCATGCCTTTTTTGGATTTAATTTTATTATAAATAAAGTAAGTCGGTAAAATAAATGAAATCCCAGCTATAAAGTTTGCGAAATGACCAACTGGAACTCCAGTATCACTTCCTGTAATTAAATAATCTAATATATTTTTTATCAACTCAACTAAGATTCCCGCTGCTGGACCTAAGATAAGTGCAGCTACTAAGGCAGGAATATCACTAAAATCGACTTTTAAATAGCTTGGAAACGGTGGAATTGGAAATTTAAGCATCATCAGCACATAAGCTAAGCTACTCATCATTCCTATTAAAACATACTTTCTTACATTCATTTTTTTCTTCATTTTCTTCTCTCCTTCTTTTTAGGATCCATCTACCTAAGAAGAAAGATTCAGCAATTCATTAAGATGCGGCAAATAAAAACCCTCAAGCCATATTATACTTGAGGGAGTAGTTTAAAGGTACGCACACTTAATAAACGTTCTTATAGAATATTTTGAACGATTGCAGAACCTCCATCTTCTCCCATCCAGACTTTACTGTCGGTTTTGGAATTTCACCAAATCAACCTACCGTAGTAGGGTCACGGACTTTGAGTATATAACTCATCACCGTCGGTCGGGAATTTCACCCTGCCCCGAAGATAGACCAATATTAATTTGTTTTACATAAGTTATTATACATTAAACACTAACGATTTGTGAAGAAGTTTGCTTATAACTTCATATATTGTTCACATTTTCACATTATAGTTTGAATTCATTTCAAAAGGCTGTTTTCGTAAAGTTTGTTGCGATTACCCGCAGCCTGAATACACTTCGCTTTCCTTGGACAACGCTTGAGCCTCCTCAGCTCCGGGGTCTCAGACTGTCTCGCTAATCCTCGTGGCGTCTTCGTGTATTCCGGCTGCTCCATTTTTTCAACTAATTCTTTTTTCCTATTGAAAAAACAACAATCCTTTAGAAAACAGTCTTTCAAAAAGAGTTCACAAAATACTATTACACTTGTATTACTCGATAGTATCTTGTGAACTCTTTTCGCAGAAAATTCTTCCAACACTTAACCTATTTACCTACATAATATACGTTCTTCCCTTATCGGCTTCTATGTATAATCCTCGCTTTTTTCCTCTATAAGATGCTTACTACTTTTTAAATAAATTCTTGCTTTTTTATATGGGATGGTTGTAAATTCAGACTCATCCTCTTCCAAGTTTATTTCCATTTCTTTCATACTTCTCCTTATGTATTCCTCTTCCCATTTTTTTTCTTCCTCTTGCACCAAGTCCGCCTTAGGAGAGTGAATAGGCTCTTCTATTGGTTCTGATACTACTTCCTCTATTTCTTCTTCCTGCTCTGCTATTTTTACAGTCTGTCCTACTTCAACATCTCCTAACACCAAAATTGGATTGATTGCATTTTCTTTTGCAACAGTCCATTCTTTATTATGTATTTCAAAATGTAAATGGACTCCCGATGAATATCCTGTATTGCCCATTTCACCTATTAACTCACCCTTTTTCACCAATTGCTTTTCTTCTACAAATCGTTTGTTTAAATGTGCATAGACTGTTTCCAAATCATTTTCGTGCTTAACAAAAATAACATTTCCATACGATTGAGAGTAATAAGACCTTGTTACAATCCCTTCATCTACAGTATACACATCAGAACCTAGTTCTCCAGCAATATCTATTCCTTTATGTGTACCATTCCTTGTATTAAAGGTATCCGTTATGATCCCTTCACTTGGCCAAGTCCAGGCCTTTGTTCGTTCTGATAGGGAGATCGATTGTGCTTGTGAATGTTTCCCCCCTATAAATAATAAACTAATAAACAATAACATTATAGCTGCTATAAGTATTCTCCTAATATAGTCTCCCATTTAGTTATCCTCCTATTCCGCTTGTATTAAAAAGACCATTTTCTTGCTTTTAAGAGCAGAAATTGAAGTGAATTCCTCCTTCACTGCTCCTTAAAAACAGAAAACTCTCCTTCTTCCTTACAGGAATACAGATTCGCTCCATGATTTTAGTATGTAATATACGTACTTCTAAAAAACTGTCCCCACTCCCATCTTCTCTTTCAACTTATGAGTACATGTTAATTGTTAGAACTATAGAATATTCAGGAATAAAGTGAAACTTCCATCAGTGGGGGCTTCCCTTTCTCCCCCCATTGATGGTTAGTTGAACCAATCGGACCTTTACGGACAGTTGATCTCCCACCTATGCTTGAGGGGAGAGTCTTACTGTCCGTTAAGAGCGAAATAAAATGTAATTTCCATTTATTCAAATAAAGCTAAGAAGATTTATCAACAAAAATAACAAAAATTATTTTATGTATTTATACTTTTTTTATTCTATTTTTTTATCTTTGAAAAAATATCAAAAAGGAGCATCTATTATATTGGATACTCCTTTCAGTTTGTGAACAAAAAGATTTTTAGAAACTTAAATGGAATTTTCATGCGTTGCTTGGAGTGGAGGGGGTGAGACTCCTGTGGGATTAGCGAGGAGGGCATTGAAAAACTTGCTAGTTAATGATGATGGACGATAGCCACTTTTTAACATAAGATGATGGATTTGTTTTCACTTTCAAATATGCTTGCTCTTGATTTCGCACAAAAAAAAGACTTTTTCAGTGCCCTCATTAGCGAGACAGCTTAGATCCTGCAGGCCAAAGTCCGAAGCGGCTCAGCGCGAGCCCCACGGAAAGCGAACCCCTGAAGCGGAAAGCAACATCCCTATTCAAAGGGGCTAATAAATATACTATAGACTAACCACTATTTTTAAAATTCAGGGGTTTGTCTACAGTCTGAAAGGAGCATCCATTATAGCGGATACTCCTTTTTATTATTGCTCTATGTCTACTTTATTAGCAGCAAGTGGAACAGCTAATTCGTTTGTTAGCGATAGGCCACCTACTTCTTTAACCTTTGTATTCTCAAACTTAACCGAAGAATATTTAAATTCCTTTGCTGTTAAAAGTATCGATTCAATAGCATGTAACGTTTTTTGATCTTCTTGCATATTACTTTCATTTGAGAGATGAACAATTAATTGTCCCTTATTCTCATCTTTTGAAACCTTATCAATATCAATAGTATCAGGAATTGATGCCGTTAAACCATGTGTTTCAATATCATCTTCCATTGCCTCAAAAGCATTTTCAATTGAATCATAAGGTTTTTCCCAAGGGACATATAATGGTTGGTTATCTGATTCACCATTTAACAGAAAGTAAGCTCTATTTTCTAAAGGTTGATAATCTATCGTTGATTCTTCCCTGTTTCCTAGTACTGCTCCGCGCTTTCCATTTGTATAAAACTCCATTTTCTTCGCACCAATTGTTTGCAATTGTTGCTGAACCATTGTATTAAAAAAATCTTCAGAATGAGAACCAAAGTTTGAAAATTCTTGTTTTACATTAACTTCAATATTATTTTCACTAAAATCGTAGGATAATAGCTCTGGACTAATAGGTAAAGAACCACTTAACTGTTTATTTACTCCTATCACTTTCTTCATATTTTGTACATATAGGTCAAACCTAGATAAATGGTTTGGATTGGCCACTAAAATACTAACCGGAACAACTACTTGGACATTTACATCAGGAATCGGATAAGTTAACAATTCCAGATCGCCAACATCTTCCTTATAAATAGCCGTTGGGGTGGCTGATGTTACCATTTCTGCTTGTTGATCTGCTATATCAAAATTTTGATTTGCCTTCTTTTCTGCCTCATCTGCGCTTTCTGCTTTCATCATCACAGAGTTTTCTGCAGATTTCTTTTCACGATTAAATGAATTGATACTATTGCTATCAAAGAAACTTTGACTAATTATAAATAGAAGCATAATCGTACCTACTGTAGCAAATATAGGCATAAGCCTTCTCGATTTATGCTCAAATTTCTTTTTCGTTTGAATTGTACAATAGATAAGCTCCGCGCTTCGCTCATCTTTTATAGATGGCATTTGCTTCAGTACATGTTTGATTTTTTCATCATTCCACTTTTGTTTCTGCACAAGGATCCTCCTTTCCAGCATCTTCCAAAGTGGTGCGTAGTGCCTTTAATGCTCGATGCTGTGTAGTTTTTACTTTACTTTCTGTCCATCCTAATGCTTTCGCAGTTTCAGAAATGGATAGTTCTTGAATATACCTAAATACAATAACCATGCGCTGGTCTACTGTACAATATTGTAATGCATGATAAACACCTTTCACTTCTTCAGCCTGCAGTGCGATTTCTTCAGGAAGAAACCCATCCGCTTTGATTTCCTGTTTGGACCAGTCAAACTTATCCATGATGCGTTCTTTCCAATTTTTTTGTTTACGAAAATGGTCTATTGCAACATTTCTGGCAATACTAAACAACCATGTTTTCTCGGTACTTTTCCCCTCAAAGCGATGATAAGATTTCAGGACACGAATATATACTTCTTGCACTAGATCTTCCGCCGTTTCTTTATGATTTACCATGTAAAATAAAAATTGAAAAACGTCATGATGATACTTATTATAGATTTCATCAAAAACGGAGTTCATCTTATTCCCTCCCCCGTTCAATATATTAGTCGTATTTTAATTTAATTAGTTTCATTCATTCGTATGTATATTCTACTTTTCTTTTATCCCTTAGTAAAAACAAAATAAAAAAGGAGCCCAGAAAAGTTTGACCTCACAAGTTATACCTGTATGCAAAAACATTATACATACAAAATGGAAAAATAGCTTGTAGGGTCAAAATCTTTTGAAGACACCCCATACGTTCTATTATGTTAAATTGTTTCGCGTGAATCAAGAAGAATCGGCACTTTCTCTAATTTTCTTCTCTATTTCGAGGTAAAAAGATAAAAAATGTCGTTCCTCGACCATATTTACTATAAGCAGAAATATCGCCGCCATGTGCATCAATAATATTTTTGACAATAGCTAATCCTAAGCCTGTCCCAGCATTCCCTCTTGTTCTTGCTTTATCCGCTTTATAAAAACGCTCAAACACATATGGTAAATCCTCCTCAGGAATACCAGAGCCCGTATCTTCAATTTCTATATATACTCCATAATCATCCGATCTACCTCGTAAAAAGACAGTTCCATCGCTTGGCGTATGCCGCATACTATTATCCATTATATTGGTTAAAACTTGCTCGACACGGTCTGGATCAAGGTCATATTCGCCAATATCTTCGGAAACAGAGACAGTAAGCGTTAATTCTTTCTCTTTAGCGACTGCATTAAACTTTCTAGCTACTCGGTTGATAAATGGATATAGATCAATTGGTTCCTTTCTCAGCTCAAGATAGCCAGTTTCCATTCGGGCTAAATCTAAAAATTCGTTAACTAGACGCCCCATTCGTAAAGACTCATCATAGATTATCCGAGCCATTTCTCTTTTTTCTTCCTCTGATTCAGCAATATTATCCACAATTGCCTCACTATACCCTTGTAACATACTTATCGGCGTTCTGAGTTCATGAGATATATTTGCAATAAAATCAATTCGAAGCTTATCTAGCTTACGCTCTTCTGTCATATCGCGAATAACAACAATTGCTCCTCTAATATCCTTTTTGTTATAAAGAGGACTAACAATCATGACCCAGTTCCTACCTTGTAAAGTTACTTCATCTATTTGTTCATTACCTGTATGAACTGCAAGCTGAAATAATTTCCGCAATTCATCCGGTATTTGAGCTTGCATATCGCTCAATTCGCCTTTTTCATAATACCAATGCTGTAGAAACTTCTCAGCAGGCGGATTGGTAAGCAATAAACTGCCATTTCGATTAAGTGTTAGCACACCATCTGCCATTCCACTTAAAATATTGTCTAGCTGTTCCTTTTCTTGGCTTAAGGCATTCATATTAAAATTTAATTTTCTAGCCATTTCATTGAATGCAATCGAAAGTTCACCAATTTCATCCTGAGCCATGATAGGAACTTTTGCCGCAAAATTACCTTGAGCTACTTCAAATGCCGCTTCTCGCATTTTTCTTAACGGGGCAGTGATTCTTGTTAATAAGAAAAAGGCAAATATCGTTGTTAAAATAATGGCAATTACGGCAGCTAAAACAATAAATTTTGCTGTGGATTGTTTCGATTCATTCATCGATTGTAAGGACTGATAGATAAAAACAGCTCCGTCCTCTCCATTCACATGAAGAGGAGACCCCACAATTGCTACCTGTTCAAGTATATTGTCTTTATTGTTTAATTTCGTCATAACGACCGCTGTCTTATTACTTGTTATCACGTTATTTAAAGCTTCATTTCCCTTAATGAAAGAATAGGAAAGTTCCTTCATACGACTCTCTGGGTAATAATAGACTTGATCTGGAGAGGAAATAATGATTGCTCCTGTTGAAGGATCCAAAAGTTCCCGCACAATTTCCAATCCAGTTTGATTATTATGCTCTTTCATAATTTCGGATATTTTTGTGGCTGTATTGGTTAATTCAGTTTCTGTTTGCTCCGTATAGTATTGCTCAAAATACTCAAGAAGCATGATTGTTAAAATCGTTAGTACAACGGAAACCAGTAATAAAAAAGTGATCCAAAGCTTAAATACTACGCTTCGCCAAAATTTCATCCATTGTTAACCTCAAACTTATAGCCTACTCCCCAAACAGTTACAATCATGCTAGCCGCTTCTTCTGATACACGATTAAGCTTTTCTCTTAATCGTTTCACATGTGTATCTACTGTTCTTAAATCACCGAAAAATTCATAATGCCATACTTCTTTTAATAATAATTCTCGGTCAAATACTTTATCTGGTGATTTAGCTAAGAAATACAACAATTCATATTCTTTTGGAGTTAGACCCACTTCCTTACCACTTGCCAATACACGATGTGCATCATGATCTATTGTCAACGCTGGAAAGATGATAACATCCTTTGAAGAACTATCACTTTGTTCAAATGTCGTTTTTGTAGAGCGACGCAAAAGAGCTTTCACTCGCAAAACTACTTCTCTTGGACTAAATGGCTTTACGATATAATCATCTGTTCCAACTTCAAATCCTTGAACTCTATTTACTTCTTCTCCTTTAGCAGTAAGCATGATTACAGGAGTAGTTTTCTTTTCTCTCAACTCCTTACATACCTCCATACCATCTTTCCCAGGCATCATCAGATCGAGTAAGATAACATCATAATCTGTGTTTAATGCCTTAGAAAGGGCGCTCATTCCATCTTCCGCTTCTTCCACCACAAACTCTTCTCTTTCTAAGTACATTTTTAGAAGACGTCTAATTCTTTCTTCGTCATCTACCACAAGGATTTTAATTTCTTTCTCCATCGTTCATACCTCCTAACAAAAATACACGAAACTTGTAATCGACTTGTTGTTTCGCATGGTGCATGTATAAATAATTCTAAATTTCTTTTGCTTATTCATTAAATGGACTCTTATTTATACTGCGTTTTTTCCAGTTAAATAGTAATTTATATAGGTGATTTATCTTATCTGACACAATTATTATAGCATTATTATCATGTAGATATTGTTATCATCTATAAGCATATGTGACACTTTTATGAACTTTTCGGATATTTCTGTTGTTATCATATTGCAAATATTAAAATTGTACCTTACCCCTTCTTCTTTTGAGCTTCTGCTCTTAACAATTTCACTTCATGTGCAGTAAGTTCACGAGCGTCACCAGGCTGTAAACCATTTAAGTTTAAGAAAGAATATCTCTCCCTTTTTAATTTCATAACAGGTGTTCCAATTGCCTCAAACATTCTTCTTACTTGGCGATTTCTGCCTTCATGAATTTTTAATTCCACAATGCTTGTTCCTTTTTTCTTATCAACAGAAAGAATTTTTGCTTTCGCAGGCGCCGTTTTACCGTCCTCTAGCATAATTCCTCTTTCAAGTTGTTTTACTTTCTCACGAGCAGGAATACCTTTCACTTTTGCAACGTATACCTTTTCAATTTCTCCTTTTGGATGCATCATAATATTTGCAAATTCTCCGTCATTCGTTAAAAGAATAATGCCTGATGTATCATAGTCTAAGCGTCCTATCGGATAAATTCTTGCTTCAATTTCAGAAAAATAATCGGTGACAACTTTTCGCCCTTTATCATCATTTACACTTGAGATTACGCCTCTTGGTTTATATAGAATAAAATAAACCGGTTCTTCTCTTTCAACGGGGATGCCATTTACTTCAATTTTATCATTAGAACCTACTTTCACCCCTAATTCTTTCACTATTTTTCCATTTACTTTTACTTTTCCTTCAACAATTAATTCCTCTGCTTTTCTTCTTGATGCAATTCCCGCATGTGCAATTACTTTTTGTAGTCTTTCCATCTATATCACCTCATCCAATTTCTCAACAGTAAAAAATGATTGATCGTTTTTTATCACATATTTCTAAAGTTATATACCCTCTTTTATTAGTAACAATTTATTAGAAAACAGACTAATTCAAAACGCTTGATCGTTCTTTTTTTGCCATTCCTATGAATTATGACATAAATTGATAAAATTTCAAAGAAATCTTTGATTTTAGAGGCAATTGATTTATCCATTTAACGATTTTCCCTTTCAAAAGCTCTTTACATTTTATTTATCAGGCTAACATGAAATCTGAATATCCTTGCGGCAATCTCGCCTTTTTTGCTAATCCCATAGGAGCATTCTTGTATCCAATTTGCTGAGTATTTTCTCGGTAGCCAACCTTTTTTTAGTGCTAATCGAAAAAAACTACTCAATGAAAAAACAAAAAATGTCTTAGGATAAAGTTTATTTACAAACTTTATCCTAAGACAGGGCTAGTTATTTTCCAAACATTAAAGTTACTACTATTATTGCTGCAATAAATCCTACGAGGTCTGCTAGTAATCCTACTTTTAAGGCGTCTCCCATTTTCTTGATTCCTACTGCTCCAAAATAGACGGTTAATACATAAAGGGTGGTATCGGTACTTCCTTGTATAACAGAGGCGAGCCTTCCTATAAACGAGTCTGGTCCATAGGTAGCAATTAAATCGCTTGTCATCCCCAATGCTGCATTTCCGGATATTGGTCTAATGATCGCAAGTGGTGCTACTTCCGACGGAACACCGATAAAATCTAAGACCGGCTTAAGAAAACTCATAAAATATTCTAATGCTCCAGATGCTCGAAATATAGATATGGAAACAAGCATTCCTACTAAATAAGGGATAATAGAGAAAGCAATCTGTATTCCTTCTTTCCCACCTTCTACAAAACTTTCATATGTAGGTACCTTTTTAAATGTTCCGTACAACAAAATAAACCCTATGAGGGAAGGAATCATCCACAATGAAATTAATGATACAATCTCCATCTCCTGTCACCCTTTTCTCATTCTCTTATGATAAAAATAGCGATCAATCAAAATTCCACTTATACAAGAGAATATGGTGGCAATAATGGTTGGTCCTACTATATCTGTCGGAGACGCAGAATGGTAATTCATCCTGATTGCAATTACTGTTGTTGGAATTAATGTAATACTTGAAGTATTTAGGGCAAGAAAGGTAATCATACTGTTACTTGCAGTATTCTTGCCCCCATTCAATCTTTTCAATTCCTCCATTGCTTTAATTCCTAACGGTGTTGCTGCATTTCCTAACCCAAAGATATTTGCCATCATATTTGATAGGATATACCCCATTGCAGGGTGATTCTTTGGTATCTCTGGAAAAAGTCTTGCTACAAATGGTCTAAATAAGTTAGTAAGCTTTCGCAATAATCCTGCCTGCTCTGCTATTTTCATCATTCCAAGCCAGAAGACAAGAACGCTAATCAGCCCAATACATATAGTTACTGCTTCTTTAGCTCCTGAGAATATTGCTTTATTGACCTCATCCATCGTTCCGTTAATTGCTGCGAACACAATACCGATAATAGCTAGAGCTGCCCAAATATAATTAACCATCCTTGCCAACCCCAGTCATTGCCATAAACATGTTCTTAAAATAATCTAAAAAGCTTTTTGATTCCTTTGCCTTATCATGCTTAAAATGTATCGGTGTACGATCAACAAGCTTACCATCTAAATAGATTTTTGCTTCTCCAACAATTTCAGGCACATACTCCTGATTCTTTTGCCAATTTTTTTTAACTTTTAACAGACTGTATTCTACTTTAAATAGATCTTCCTCCTTCTCTGTAACAGGGTATTCTATGTCGGATTTGATATAAACTTTATTCTTATAAAATTTATCTTTAACCGATTTTATTTTCCCTTCCTCCAAAACTTGAACTTTCTTATACTCTTTAAAGGCCGTTTCAAACATATTTATATGATCATCCCAGTCATCTGGATCATTTAAAGTTACTGCTATATATTCAACTCCATCTTTTTCAGCTGTGCTAACTAACGTTCTTTTCGCTCTCTTTGTATAGCCAGTTTTGCCCCCAGTCGAATATTCATAAAGACTCGTTAATAGTTTGTTCTTATTTCTCCAAACACGATCCCACTTATTATTTGAACTTTCCGAACGATAGCTTTCTGTGCCAGCAATTTTTTTATATGTATCATTATTCAGTGCATAACGGGTAAGCAAAGCCATATCATACGCTGAGGAATAATGGTCTTCATGATCGTCAAGCCCGTGAGGATTAGCAAAATGAGTGTGCTTCATCCCAATTTCTTCTGCCTTTTGATTCATTAAATAGACAAAACCATCTAAGCTTCCACCCACTGTTTCTGCAATTGCAACTGCAGCATCATTTCCAGAACGGAGCATTAATCCATATACAAGATCTTCTAGTTTTATTTTTTCTCCTGCCTGTAAATAGATGGACGACCCTTCCGCTTTAATAGCATTGTTACTAACAGTGACGGTTTCATCTAATTTCCCCGATTCGACTGCAAGTAATGCTGTCATTATTTTTGTAATACTAGCAATTCTTCGCTCCGTATGTGCATCCTTCTCAAAAATAACTCGTCCAGAATCTTGTTCCATTAAGATAGCACTTTGCGCATTGACGTACATTTGTGCACTGCTTTTTTGTGGAACAGCAAGAAACAGAATGGAGGTAATGATCGTAAGAATAATAAGTTTACGTAATTTCATTTAACACAACCTCGTCTCCTTTTATGGTTTGTACAAGTTTATGAAAAAAAAGACAGACATATGACTAATAAAGTGAAACTTCCATCAGTGGGGGTTTTTCTTCCTCGTATTCTCCTAAGCTTGAGGCGGGAGTCTTACTCCCATGAAAATAAACGGTTGTCACCCCTATTTTCATCCTTGTTGGTGAAGCTTGCTTCATGGATGGCTGTCCGTTAAGAGTGGGATAAATTAGCACTTCACTTGTAAAACAAAAATATGCAGCCCATATAACAGGCTGCATCTAAGAGATGAAGATAATCAAACTAATTTTTTTGAAGATTATTTGTTTCTTTTAATAAGGTCTCCACTTCAGTTCACTTGCTTTTAAAAATCTATTTTCAACATCTTTCCAGTTGACAATATCCCACCAATTATCTACATATTCGCCCCTATTGTTTTTGTATTGCAAATAGTAAGCATGTTCCCAAACATCAAGTACTAATAGGGGAATCGTGTCCCACTGGGTTAACAGCATATGCCGTTCAGATTGAAGAACTTCTAAATGCCTTGCTCTTGGAGACCATACTAGAAGTGCCCAGCCAACGCCCTCTACTGCTTTAGCAGCCTCTGTAAAATGCTCCTTAAATGCTGTAAAGCTCCCAAAATAATTGTTTATTTCCTCCATTAATACCCCTTTAGGTTCGCCACCACCTTTTGGACTCATGTTATTCCAAAAGATAGTGTGAAGATAATGCCCCGAACCATGGAAAGCAAGTTCTCTAGACCAATGTTTTACAAGTGCATAGTCCTTATTCTTTCTTGCTGCTTTCAGCTTTTCTTCTGCATTATTTAGCCCTGTTACATAGGATTGATGATGCTTTTGATGATGTAACTCCATAATTTCTTTGGAGATATAAGGTTCTAGAGCATCATAGGCGTAAGGTAACTTTGGTAATTGGTGCTTCCCTGCTGCAACGTTTGGTTCCTTCATAAATATCGTTCCAATCTGCTGCCTCTGCGCAAAGTAGCTTTCCATCTGTTCGTGAAGCTCTTCTGCTTCATGCTGTATTCTAATTAATTCTTCTGTTTCAATTGGTCGTCTCTGTACACCTTCCATTAACTGTGAAAACTTATCAAGCCTTTTCCAAATACTTTCTTCCTTTTGAACTGCTTCCGCTTCTAATAAACTTTTTAATTCTTGATTCCAAATCAACACATTTCTAACATATTCATTATAACTACTCATCTATGTGTCAACTCCATTCTTTCCAAAATCGTTCTTATAAAAGGTATGACAAAAGGATGAGCATCATGTCTTTAAAATGGATGCATCCCTAAACTCGTTAATAAAATTAGTTGGACAATAGCAATACAAATAAAAAAGTATCTAAGCTATTGCCTAGATACTCCTTCTTACTCTTCTATTTGCTGAAAAGATTCAAAAAATAAATCAGCCTCTTCTTGATTAAATTCTTCCTCTTTTTCTGCTAACGGAGGCAGTTCCCCTAAATTCTTTAAACCGAAATGGTCCAAAAACTCTTTTGTTGTTCCATAAAGTATCGCTCTACCTGCTCCTTCCGCTCTACCAACTTCTTTAATTAGTGCCTTTGCTGATAGGGTATGAAGCGGTCTTTCTGTTTTAACGCCTCTAATTTCTTCGATTTCAGCACGTGTAATTGGCTGCTTATATGCAATGATTGCCAGCGTTTCTAGAGCAGCTTGTGATAAAGTCGAAGCATGCGGAGATTCCACTAATTTTTTCAGATAATCAGAATGCTCTTTCTTCGTTGCAAATTGATACGTACCAGCGATTTCAATAATAGAAATTCCTCTTGTTTTATCTTTACGATAACTTTTAATTAGCTCATCTATTAATTGTTCTACCTCTAATTGTTCCATTTCTAACACATGCATCAATTGCTTAATTGTTAATCCTTCATCTCCTGCAGCAAATAAGAGACTTTCAACGATTGCTTTCCAGTCATTCACTTTCAACCTTTTATTCAACTTCCTTTCCCATTACAAAAATATCTGCGAAGTTTCCTTCCTGTTCCACAAATACTTGTCGGCGCTTTAAAAGTTCTAAAATTGCCAAAAATGTCACTACAATATGTGATTTTGTCGCAATTGGAAAAAGTTCATCAAAGGATATTCTCCCTTTTTTATTTCTTAAGAACCCAACAATTTCTTCCATACGATTTTCTATTGGTATTTCTTGTCTTGTGATTTTTGTCGCTAATGGCGCCTGTAATTTTTTTCGTTTAAGTAATTTTTGAAAGGCTGCTAACATGTCATATAAAGAAACATCTAACTCTTGTTTTGCATTTTCTTCCTTATTTAAGCTGAAATCCGATAAATCACTTGGAGGTTTTGTAAAAATAAGACCTCTTTCTAATTCCATCTCTTTTAAATCGTCTGCTGCCTCTTTAAATTTACGATATTCTACTAACCTTTCAATTAGTTCTTCCCGTGAATCTTCCTCTGGCTCATACATTAAATCGTCATCAAGTAAATCTTCTTCATGCTTTGGGAGGAGCATTTTACTCTTAATTGCTAAAAGAGTTGCTGCCATCACCAAAAATTCACTTGCTACATCCAATTGTAACACTTGCATAGCATGAACATAATCTAAATATTGTTCTGTAATTTCTGCCACGTTAATATCATAAATATCAATTTCCAATTTATTGATTAAATGAAGAAGCAAATCTAATGGTCCTTCAAAACTATCAATTTTCACATTATAATGCATCATTCTCACCAAATCCTAATAGAATACCCTTAACTTAATAATGATAGTATTAATATTAAAGAAAAACAATAGTTATCCAACAGAAAAATCAACCAATTCACTATTTAAGTGTTATTATTACTTTTTTTGATCATTTATCGCTATAATAACAAACATATAATCGGTTGTTAATAAAAACAACAGGAAAAGAAAAGGAGAAGAATATGTACCCAACGGAATATATGCAATTTCTTGTTCATTTTCATGGTGATCAAGACTTTTTCGAATGTCATGAGATCTTAGAAGATTTTTGGAAAAAGGTTGATAGTCGTAACAAAGAGTCTATTTGGGTAGGATTTATTCTTATGGCAGTCTCTTGCTACCATCACCGCAGAGAAAATTTTATGGGCGCCGAAAAAACGATACAAAAGAGCAGAAAACTATTGGAAAAGAAAAAAGAGGCACTAAGAGAGTTAGGTCTTGATGATACAAGAATAATCCTTTTATTAAAGAATCAAGAGGATTGTATTAAAAATAAGCAGGTCTTCTTTCCATATCATTTACCTATTTCCGACCCACAGCTAGAAAGAAAATGTGCCCAATTAGCACATTCCATGGGGATGAAATGGAAAAAAAGTGAACCAATTTCTTTGGAAATCATTCACCGACATGTTATGCGTGATAGAAGTATCGTTATAAAAGAGCGCGAACAAGCACTCAAAAAAAAGAGAAGACAATAGTAAGATTTATCCATTGGCTCTACTGTAAAAAGAGGCTTTTCCTTGGGGAAACCAATGCAATTGGTTTAATCCACCTAGAAAAAGCCTCTTATTTCTATTTATCTACTTGAACTCCGTCGTTACACTTAGATAAAAAATTTACAATTAACTCATTTGATTTCATCGTTCGATTAGGATAAAGCCCTTTTACCGCCTGTACCATAGCCTTCCCAACCCCTTGATACCTATGAGATGGATTGACAGATATATGCTGAATGGTGATAGAAGATTCATCTTCAAAAATAACACCTATTAAACCAATAATATCTTCTTCGTCTTTCCATAAAAATAACTGCCAATTTTCTTCCGACTCATATTGTTTAATTGTTTGTTGTAATACTTTTAAATCCTTTTCTGCAGGCATAAAAGATAGTAAACCCATTGCGATCTTTTCAAATGCCTTTTTATATCGAATAATCATTAATATCCCTCATCATTTTTAAAACATATTCACTAACAGTTTTCCCATTCAAAATAAGATTCAATCAATCTTTCTTGATGTTAAATAAAAAAATATTCATCTGCAACGAAACTGAAACGAATTTTTTATCATCCTCTTCCCTTTTTTGTAAGAATTATTAGGACCGCCCCGAAAAAATAGGAGATATGTTATTGGTTCTATCATACATAAATTAACGATATTCTTCAATGAAAATCTTATCCGCTTTAGGATTCATTGCTTCCTAGGTCAAAATACCCTAAAAGGTACAAATAATAAAGGTCAATATTTTGCATCTTATTACTCTAATTTGGGATAAATGGAGAGAATAATTCGTTTTAAAGGACCTATCTTCGATTTCTGCTCGTTCCTCCTCGCCATTATTCATACAAGTATATTTTTACAAAGAGAATCTCACATTATTCTACCTAAAACAAGCTCCAGTCAATACTTCTTCCAAATAAAATCTATTTACTACTATATAAAATATGCATATAAACACAAAAAGCTACACAAATCTTTATTTTTTTAGGAGTTATGGTGAATAATAAAGGGAAAGAAAACATTATGATAAATAGGAAACCTATTACCGTTAAGATACGTCTATTAGATGTAGTTACTTTACATGACGTAATATTGTCCTATTTTAAAAAGATATGTATAAGCGCTACTTTTACACTAGTACAGCAGTTGAAAAAACAGGAGGGAATTGAATGAAAAAAAATAAACTTTTACTTATGGTACTTGCATTCTTACTATTAATACCGATTCCAGCTTATGCGGATGTCGCCGCTGGAGATATGATTATTACCCTCGGAGAAAACCTAACAGAGGAACAAAAGCAGCTTTTATTAACTGAAATGAAAGCTCCAGAAAATGCAGAAATTATTACTGTATCCAATCAAGAAGAGCATCAATACTTAGGAAACTATATTTCAAAATCGTTAATTGGTACTAGAGCAATCTCTTCCTCTGCCATTACAATAGGGGACAAAGGTACCGGTATTCAAGTAACAACCAAAAATATAAACTGGGTTACCGATGAAATGTATATTAATGCCCTCATTACTGCAGGGGTAAAAGATGCAAAAATTTATATCACTGCACCTATTGAAGTTTCAGGTACTGCTGCACTGACAGGAATTATCAAAGCATATGAAGTATCAACTGATACAGTTATCCCAGAAGACGTAAAGCAAGCTGCTAATGAAGAGATGGTAGAAACAGCAAATTTAGGAGAAGATATTGGACAAGAAGAAGCCACTGCTTTAATGGCTAAAATTAAAGAGCAAATAGCAGAGCAAAAACCAAAAACAGTAGAAGAGGTTCAAACAATTGTTCAAGATTCAGCAAAGGAACTAAATATCACACTAACCGAAGAACAATTACAGAGTCTTATTTCTTTCTTTAATAAGCTGAAAGAACTTAACATCGATTGGAATCAAGTCGGTAATCAATTAAACGAAGCGAAAGATAAGTTAACTGGCTACTTGGATAGCGAAGAAGGACAAGGATTTTTAGCAAAGATTAAAGAAGTGTTTGCAAGTATTGTGGATGCAATCAAATCTTTCTTTTCTTAATTTGCTTAACTAGCCACTATTAAAAAAGGGAGTTTATTTGGACTCCCTTTTTTCAATACTTATTTTTTTAATGAAGCTGCTTCTTTAAAAGGTAAATCTAATCGTAATAAATCTTCAAACGATTCTCTTTTCACCACTAATTTTGTTTCGCCATTTTCCACGAACACAACTGGTGGTCTTGGGATACGATTATAATTATTTGCCATAGAATAACCGTAAGCACCTGTACAGAATACGGCAAGTACATCGTTGTCTCCCGCTTTTGGTAAAGGCAAATCCCAAATAAGCATATCTCCTGATTCACAGCATTTTCCTGCAATCGAAACTGTTTCATCTGGAGCTTGTAAAGGTTTATTCGCAAGAACCGCTTCATATTTAGCTTGATATAGAGCTGGACGAATATTATCACTCATACCTCCATCTATAGCTAAATAATTCCTCACGTTAGGTACTTCTTTTCGTGATCCAATTTTATATAAAGTCGTTCCTGCATCTCCTACGAGTGATCTCCCTGGCTCAATCCATATTTCAGGCATCGTCATTTCGAGATTGCTTACTTGTTCTTTTACTTCCTTTATAATCACTTCCACATATTCAGCTGGCTGAATTGGTTGGTCTTCCGACGTGTACCGAATGCCAAAGCCCCCACCTAAATTTAATACCTTTGATTCAAATGCATGTTTCACTTTCCATTCTATTAAATGCGCCATTATTTTTTGAGCAGCTAGGACAAATCCTGTTGTGTCAAAGATTTGTGAGCCAATATGGCAATGCAGTCCTAAAACTTCCACAAAAGGAGACTTAGTAGCCTTTAACAAAGCTTTCTCTGCTTGACCATTTTGCAAGTCGAATCCAAACTTTGAATCTTCTTGTCCTGTTAAAATATAATCATGCGTATGAGCTTCAATACCTGGCGTTACCCTTAAAAGAATAGACATTTTTGTCTTTTTTTCTTCACATAATTGCTGAAGCATCTCTAGTTCATAAAAATTATCGACAACAATACAGCCAATCTGATAGTTAATCGCCATCAACAGTTCTTCTTTACTTTTGTTATTCCCATGAAAATGAATTCTATCTACAGGAAAATCAGCAGCTATTGCTGTATATAACTCACCACCAGAAACAACATCTAATGACAAGCCTTCTTCTTCTGCTAATTGAACCATTGCAATAGTAGAAAAAGCTTTACTTGCATAAGCAACTTGTGCCTTTACTCCAAGTTGATCAAAGGTGTGCTTAAATCCCCTAGCTCTTTCCCTAATCAATTCCACATCATATACATATACTGGTGTTCCAAATTTTTCGACTAATTGCAGCGTATCTACACCACCGATTTCAAGATGACCTGCATCATTCACTTTTGAAGTTCCGTAATAGTGCATTAATTCCCCTCTATTCTCTATAAAATATGTCCCCTATTAAAAACAGACAGTCTATTGTGGAAGAACTTGTCTGTTTTCGTTACCTATTTATCCCACAAATTTATCATTGTAGTTTTCTTCAAATCGTTAAAGTTCCACTTTAATTATCCAAATGTATCATAAATGGAGACAATTCTCAATAGCTGATCACCTAATATAACGGGAGAAAGGCAGAATTATCTCCCCTCCTAAAAGAAAAGTAATCTGCCTGTCAAATAGTGTTTTGGTCGTCTTAAAGCGCTTATGGCTGCTTATAACGATCTCCCGGATGCAAATGAGATGGTCTTACTTTGTTGCCTGGAACCGCACGACGAACAAGAATTTGTCCTAAAGCGAGTGGATGAAACGGAATAAATGGCCATAAATAAGGAACATTTAGTGTTCTAGTCCGGATTAGGAATAAAAGATACAGCGTCATGCCAATCACAAATCCAGGCGTATGGAAGAATGCTACAACGATCAACAAAATCAGTCGAACAATTTTGTTGGCAATCCCCAATTCATAACTTGGGGTAGCAAAGTTACCGATGGCAGCAACTGACACATAAAGGATTACTTCTGGAACAAATAAACCGACATCAATTGCAATTTGTCCAATGAGTACAGCTGCTATTAATCCCATTGCGGTTGATAATGGTGTCGGGGTATGAATCGCCGCAATCCGTAAAAATTCAAGTCCTAGGTCTGCAATAAAGATTTGGACCACAATTGGAATATTGGTCGTTTCATTTGGGCCGATAAACGCAATCCGCTCAGGCAATAGAGATGGTTCTAATACCACTAAAAACCACAATGGCAGGAAAAGTATCGAAGCGATAACACCTAAAAATCTTACCCATCTCACAAAAGTCCCGACCATTGGAGCTTGTCTATATTCTTCTGCATGCTGCAGATGATGAAAAAAGGTTGCTGGTGTAATAATTACACTCGGGGATGTATCTACATATATAATGACATGACCTTCTAATAAATGAGTCGCAGCTACATCTGCTCGTTCTGTATATCTTACGAGTGGGTATGGATTATAGCCTTGCTTTAATAAATACTCTTCTATTGTTTTGTCTGCCATTGTCATTCCATCTGTTTTTATGTTTTTTATTTCCTTTTTGACTATATTAATTAAATCTGGATCTGCTACTCCATCAATATATCCAACGGCAATATCTGTTTTCGAACGCTCTCCTATTCTCATAATTTCAAAGCGCAAGCGTTCATCTCTAATTCTTCTTCTAGTAATTGCCGTGTTTACAATTATATTTTCCACAAAGCCATCCCGTGAACCCCGGACTACCTTTTCTGTATCTGGCTCTTCAGGCATTCTTCCTGGATAGCTTCTTACATCAACAATAAGACCATGGTCATACCCTTCAATTACAACGGCAATCAACCCTGAAAGAACTTGGTCAACCAATTCGTCCATTTTTTCAATCTTTTGGACACTTTGATGCACTAATTGATTTTGAACGATATCAAATATATTGTTTGCTTGTGATTTTCGATCAATGTCATTTAAAAATAAGAGCTGCTCCAATAATTCAGCAATCAATACACTATCGCATAGCCCATTCACATAATATAAATTGACTTCTTTTCGCATTACTTTTATTTTACGAACACCTAGATCAAAGCTAGTTCCGAGTCCAACCCGATCCTTCATATACTTTTCTATTTTATCTAAATCCTCGTATATTTGGATCTTCTTTTCAGTCTTGTTGCTCATAAAAACCACTTCTTTCTAAAATATATTCTACGGCTTTCCGAGTAATCGGGGCACCTTTTTCATAAGAGTCCTTTTTTCCCATCTTTCCAATGTCTCCGATGCCAACAACAAGAGGGAGATTTAACTCGTCTAAGATGTACACTGTATCTCCATTTACTCTTCCTAACTCCATCTCTGGAATTCCGTATTTATCAACACCATAAGGCGTTAATTCTCCATCTTGATCTATTGCAACATCAATTTTCGTCCATTCCTCCCTTCTCGTTCTGCTTGCCACAGCAATAACCCCTAGAACTTCTAAATCAGGATGTGTAGCTATGTATTTAAGCGCTTTTTCACCAATACCTTCTCCGACAAAACCACTGTCGTCAAACATAACTAATACTGGGTCATTTTTTGCTCGTTTTATAAGGGAAAGAATTTCTTCTCCACTATGGTGGCTAGGGTTGCCAAAGGAAGTAGAAATACATCTCCCTCCTATTTCTTTTGCTACTATCTCAACTGCTCTTTTGGCATACTCATCTCCATCTGTTATAAGAATTACCCTTCTCCTATTTTCCATTTTCCATACTTCCTTTCTTCTTCCATTACATTCACGGAATAAAATATATCCAATGAAACAAGGAGCCAAAGATCTTACCAAAAACAAGAGCCATCATTAATACTAATAGTCGGTCATCAATTCCAATTCTCTTTGCTAAAAGA
>Ga0268252_1000027_pt1 | contig 95053 bp, 90 predicted proteins | sample AgamicMgSfrz_FD_200244 | JGI IMG/M metagenome (GOLD analysis project Ga0268252, IMG submission 200244) | Agave microbial communities from Guanajuato, Mexico - Mg.Sf.rz (v2) (version 3) | ecosystem: Host-associated > Plants > Phyllosphere > Phylloplane/Leaf | place: Guanajuato, Mexico | collected... | reverse complement strand
CCAAGAAAGTCAATCAAGTCTATGCAGGTAAATATGGACATCAACTACAAGACTTTTATGCTCGTATTCAAAATGCTGCAAAAGCTGTGAAACGAGATACAGAGATTGTGATTAAAAAAGAACAAGTACATGAAATTGCGTATACATCCATTGTAGGATTAGATAAATATGTGCATGAAACCAATCAACAAGGTAACCCGTTATCCCTACGGGATATGTGTCGATTAATCTATCAAATTGCGAAAAATCAATTCTATGAATTAACAAAGCCTAAAGACCAGGATTATTCATCAGTATACGCAAACCAACAAGAAGTTATACATAACGAAAGCAAAGAAACAAGATTGGCTACACCAAAACGAATTATCCGTAAGGAACTAGTTCCAGATTGGTTAAAAGCTGAACAGCAGCAAGAAGAACCTACACTAGAAACAGAAGTTACAGTGGAACAACAGCTTGAAATAATCCAGTTAAAGCAAGACCTAGGACAAGAACTCACGCCAGAAGAAGAAAACTTGCTGCAAGAACATTGCTCAACGTACAGTTCGTTAGAAATGGCGGAACTGAAACAAGATTTAGGACAACCATTAACAACTGAGGAACAGGATTTATTGCATCAACATGCTGCTAAATTAAAGGAACCAGTTTCTTAATTTTTAAAAATAGTTAAAGCATCATAAGAACCATCATTATTTTTAACGTATTCAGTGTTTTAAGAGAGGACTTGGCAGGATTTGAACCTGCAAGACGCCAAAGTTGTATAGTGTAATACGACTGGCTGCTCTGCCATTGAGCTACAAGTCCATACTTAAAGTATGTGCACCGTTTCTGTTTATATGCAAAACAAGAGAACATGTAATAAGTAAAGAAATCCCTTAATAGCTAAAAATCTATTGAGATTTGTTTATTTAGAACTGTGTTCTAAATAAACAATAACTACTAATCTACGCAGGAGGAGACTATTATGCCACATAAAATTACCTTAACCGGATCAGCCACAGGACCTTTACGAGAATATGATCGCTACGTTGCTTTTGATATGCGTGAAAAAGGGTCACCATCTGCGCCTAAAGGATTAAAGAAGAGTACCTTTATTTCGTATACGGTGTTTGTTGCGAAGAAAGCCTTTAATAAAACCGGACTCACGAAGAAAAGTATCATACATGAAAAAATCTTAATTCAAGGGGAACCAACGTTAGACATTCCCATTGATGAATGCCCTGGTGAAGTAGGGGTCATCTGTTTCCAGATTACCGTTCTCCCGAACAAAAATGATAAAGAGAAGAATCAGTCCGAAGAGAAAAAAGAACTTAAACAAGAGGTTTCTCCGTCTTCTGAGGCCTCGCAGAACACGGAACCTAAAGAACAGGAAGAAGAGCAAGCACCTGTTTCTCAACCCGTAGCAAAGGAAGAGAAGAAAGAGATAAAGCCTATTCAGCTAGAAGTACAACAAGCGCCTACAGAAGAGAAAAAGGCCGAGGAAAAAAAGACAACACTATCCAACCAGCCGAAGGGAACTCAGGATCTATTGAACTTTGATGATATTATCGTTCCTGAAGAGTTTTTGAAGACACGCCCAAACCCTGAAAAAACGCAAAAGGTGATCGATTTTGTGAAGCGTACAGGACGCCTAGATGAGCCATTAACGATTGAAAAAGAATCAAAGATCTTAAAAGATGGCTACCGTCGTTATGTCGTGGCCAAAACGGTCAAAATGGATCAAGTTCCTGTTGTCTATGAATATCAAAAATAAGGGTGTAGGAGTCTACTAAATGAATAATAAACAAAAAGCGATTGAATATATTCAAAAGGCGTCTGATGAATTGGAAAAGCATCGGGAGTTTCTTGCAAATCTAGGCCTGAATGTATCCTTCTTGAATACGGCTGATAGAAAGTTAGATCAGGCCATCCATTGTCTTGTTCATTCAATCGAAGAGCCCGAGGATGACAATGACAAAGAAATTAAAGAAGTGTCCTTTCATGAAGGTGAAAAGGTTATTGTATTCAAAAACGGGGATATCAAAACGATTAAATATTTTAATCAAGCAGAGAATGTAGATAAAAATTAGATCATTTTGAGTAGGATTTAGATTGGTATATTAACGGCAAAATGACAAAACACCACATACGGTCCTCTTATTATTTGAAGGTTTTTACATATATACCTAGAATAGTTCTCTTGATAAGAGGAGGTGATCATATGTTGAGAGTCATAACCGCAGAAGCAGCATATACCACCGAAGAATTAGCCGATATACTTGGTTTACCCATATCAACTATACGAAAATACAACTTCCATTTTGCCAAAATTGGTGTGCAATTCACTAAAAAAAACGGTAGATTAGCTTATACGAACGACGACGTTACCATCTTTCATGAACTAAAAAGAATTTATGCTCATCCCGAGATGACCTTAGAAAAAGCCGTTATAACCGTCGCAAAAAAATTCAACTTAGTACTAGACACTCCACCAAACATTTCAACTGAAAAACAAACCCTTAGCTTAGCACCACTTGAAGTACAAATGAAAGACATACAAAGCTATATCGATGCAAAATTTGAAGAACGCGAACGTCAATTAATCTCAATGGCTCGTGAAATTCGAGCGTTAAAAAAAGCACAACAACAAAAGAAGAGTTTTTATAGGTGGTTAAAAACCTTTTTTGGAAAATGATTTGCTAGAATGGTGGTATCTCGTTATCTAATATTCACACAAAAAACCTTTTCTCCATAAGAAAAGGTTTTTTGTGTGAAGTCAAATTTCAAAGAATATTGATAACAAAGACCGCCCAATATGTATGAGTCTATAAGGCGGTCTTAACTGTATTCATGCTATATGATTATGACAAAAATATCGACATTATTCTAACTTTGCATAAGCAATATTCATATACTTTTTGTTTTGTAGTTTATTATATGTTGTAGTTGAAATTTTTTGCGTACTTTTTTTCACAAAAATGTATAGTTTTTTGAAAATGCGTCCATCCTTTATAAAAAGGAGCGTGTTAGTATGCCTAAAATCACTAAAAAAAGTAAATTAGGAAAATACTTAATGAACAAAGGCTATACTCAAACAGAAGTAGTAAAAGTAACTAAAATAAACAGAAAAACGGTTAGTAAAATTTATAATGATTCAAGTTATATTCCATCTGGTTCTACAATAAAGAAAGTTATGAATATCCTAAAAAAGATTGATCCAAAACTAAAGGTAGAGGATTTCTTTGATTTGTAGGCCCTACAAGATTAAATAAGGTTTATTTATTGTTATTAAGCACAAAAATTTTTATAAAATTTTACTAGCAATCTATATACAGAAGAAAATGAGCACACTACTCCAAGTTTTGATAAAAACGGTAGATTGGAAATTCCCTAATTTCTTCTTTTTCTTCACCAGGAAGAGTAACAAATATTCTCTTCGCTTTTGTCTTATTTTTCAACAAAACCTCACATGCAAAACATATTGTTTGCTCGTTATTCATTTCTGCTCTTGCTTGTATGTTATAAAGATCATTTTGTTCATCTTCTGATAATTCATGGCCTTGCTTGAGTTTAATGAGATAAATATTAATTTTTGCAATATCATCTTGTGGATACTTAGCTAAGTATCGTTGATTTAGATCAAGAGCAAATTCTAAATAGCTTTCATCATAAGATTTATCGTAAAAGTCTATATACTCTAAAGAACTAGTAATTGTTAAGTCAGCTTGTATATCATGATGTTCATCGGCAAAAGATAATTTTATTATGTCAAAATTAAAGTTTGTATCTTTCACCATTTCTTCAATTTTCTGAGAAGCAAACATACTTACTTTGTGGCCATAACTCCCCTGATTATCAGGTAATATAACAGGCTCAATATTATCCTGGCTGTGGTTACTAGCTACACCTGTTATAGACGAAGGTCTATCCATTATTTTTAACGCTTCTTCACTATAAAGGTTAAGGAAACATCCATCTGCATACACTAATGATAGTTTTACATAGTTAGAAAGTCCAATATTGATTATCTCCGTTTTTTTCAGTTTTTCTTGACGAATATTAAGCAAGTTATATTGTTTATTTTTAAAGATATGGATTATAGCATTGAATAGGGAAGGGAAATCTTCCTTATCATCAAATATATAATTTTCACTTATTCCAATTTGAGTACAAATATCTATCAGTTCTTTGTAGGATTCAATCTCTTCCTCAATTTGTTGGAGATGTCCCTTTAAATTTAATGTTCCACCAGATAACTGTAGAGATTGAAAAGGAAACTTATTGCGCTGTATGTAATAGTTTATTAATCGCAAACATTTCATATAGGAACCGAGGCTTTTTACTTTTTGTAGATGGAATAGACCAGATTTCTTTCTCCTATCAAAATTCAACGTTAAAGTATCTTCTATAACGACCTTGAATCCTTTCTCTGTTTCAATGATTTGGTAAGTAACAAGGGTGGATTCACTGTTCATGTAAACCACTTCGTTTAACTCATCTGACTTAGCTTCCTTCACTGGTAACCTAATACCGTCGTCTGGGATACCATATACATGAATCATCTCTTCAAATAAATTAAAAGCTTCCTTTTGCATGTTAACAAGATCTACTTTGTAAGGCGTAGATTCTTTGTTTTCGGATGTTTCAGTAGAGCGTGTTTGCTGCTTGTCTACCTCTTCTATAAATGTGTGACGTAAAGGCTCTAAATCTTCATTTTTCGATTTTTCGAAATCAAGGGCAATAGACTTCTTTTCATCTGAATTAAGATGTGATAACAGGGATTTTACTTCTAGGGGGGCTAATATTCGATAATACGTTAGCTGTTCACCAGTTGTTGTATTAGTTTCTAGATCTTTTGCTGCAATTTCTTTTTTCGTCTTTGTTGTAGCCATTCAATTCTCTCCTTCTTCATAATGAACATTTAAATCCATTAAAAACTCATCGAATCTTAGTATAGCAATAATAGAACAGCATTCGTTAGATAAATTCAACCCAACAGATTTAAGTCTAAGCTCTTCTTTGTTCAAAAAAATGGTTATACTATAGAACAAGAAAAAATCCTGTTATATACAGGATTTTTGATCAAACTTTATTACAAACAATCAGTCTTAATAGACTAAAATAGAGCACTCAGGACAAACTTGTTGTTTTAATAAATCATCTGTCAAGCCACCCAAAACTTTTCGAGGTAGGATGGCTTCTTTATTTCATTCTTCAGCATGTTTATTAAATTTATAAAGTTCCTCTTTTGAGAAAAAATTATTTACATCATTTATTGCCATAATGGCAAAGTAATATCTCCCTTATTTTCCTTTGAAACTTCTTTTTACCTTAGCAAATCCAAACTAAATAATAAGAGGGCACTTCCTCTGGAAAGGAAGCACCCTGTGTCAATTAAAACGTTGGACTTTTATTATAGCATGGGTCGCTATCGAAAAATAGGAGGGTCTTATCATGGGTCAAAGCGAAAAACTATTAATAGGTATTGAAAATATCGTGAATGTAGCGTCAGATTTAGTTGATGAAGTTGCTCGACTGAAGAGTGTACGATTAAGAATCAAAGAAGAATTATCTTAAAGAAACTCAATACACCATCTATGACAAAAGCTGTTCAATTGTTTCAGAATCTGCACCAAGCCCCCCCAAAAAAAACTCATACGTACTTCTCAGCTATAGAATAGCCTTAAAGGCTATAAGAACAGGCTTAATACTGCTATTTCTTTTATTTATTAAGCTGCTACGGATTTATTCTAGTAGCCTTTCTCTTTTAAAATATATTCTGTATACATTTTTACTTACCTCAATACACTTTCTAAATACAAAACTTACTTAGATATGATATGGTGAATAAAAAGATTAAGTAATTTAAAGGAGCTAGAATATGGATACTGGTACAACTAAATGGATCCCTGTTCCTTACTTTCAAATCAGTCAAGAAGGAACAATTCTAAATTCTTCACATATAACTCATTCATATTTCCATACTACATCTAACATATGGAATATTATTCATAAAGAAGACCGAAATAAAGCTATAGTAATGCTCTCACAGAATGCTAATTCCGATCCTATAACAAAACATCTGATTTTACAGATACGTAACAACTTATTTGGGAATTTTAAATGTACGATCCAATGGAAAGATGGGATAGGTCACTTGGTATGTACAGAAGCCAAAAGTATTAAAGACTCAATTATTACACCTTCATCTGTTCAAAAATCTTTAATAAATACCAGAAAACGGTTAGAAGAATCGGAAAAACACTTAAACAATGTTGCTAAAATAGTAAATATAAGAAAGCATTAATTTTTTGGTTTTTCTTACATGAATCTTTTCTAGACGGAGCAAACTACTCAAGACGCCGTGAGGTATCATAATGCTAATTCTCCAGTTTCCTTACGAGAACAGAAAAAGCTACTGTCGAAGCCAGTAGCTTTTTTTGTTAACTAGATAAATTATCTCGGGGGATATAAATAATATACTTTATGGTCTCTTAGATCTAGATAACAAAATGTCCCTCGAATTGAGGTAATGATTCATAAGGACTAAGTTATTCCTCATAGTAGTATGCATGACAATTTTCATTAAATTAAGGGTTGTATTAATCAATTATTTAACTTCCCCTCTATATATTTTTATAGTTTTTTTTAAAGACAACGGATTTCCATGCACCTATATAGAGATAAAATAATATCCTTGAGCAAGATTAAATGAGTTGTTTTTTCTTTTTTATATAATTTAGTATGACTTCACGCTCATCTTCAAATAATAGGTTTAAATGATTAATTTTAGATATCGGCTGCCAAGAATATGAGTCTATAATCGGGACTTTCTTTTCTCCAGCTACTATTTTAACTTCAAAATAGATCATATGAACATCAACATTATAGGTAGTAGACCTATTCTCGTGTATTTTTTTTACTATCTCTACTTGATAACCCGTTTGATTCCATACTTCTCGAATACAACAATCCTCAAGCCTTTCATATCCTTCGATAGCACCAGAAGGAACAGACCAACGCTTTGGCATGTTGGGGTTCTCTTGGGAGACCATTAATAATTCATCTTTATCATTTAAGCAAATTATTGCAAAACCACTACACGTATTCACTAAGATCTCCCCTTAACAAAACATTATAGGCATACAGGTATTTCTTATAAATAGAACTCAATCAAACTCGATTATATTCTTAAGCAAATCCTTTAAAAAAGTTACAGCGTGAGCTTAAACACAGACGATTTCTTTATTTGGTAAGAGTAACTTTAAATCCCACTTCTGTGTCATCTGCTACTTCAGCTCCTTGATAAAATGTACTATGCGAAACACTATGAGCTATAAATCTTTCACTCGTTTCAGGAATCACGACAGTATAATGAGTATTCTCAAAAAAAGGAATCATATAATTGATAATCTTGTTTACCTAAAACAGAAAATGAAAACTTAATTTGATCTCTTCCCTTAGTCATTTTCCCATTATTAATAATTCTTTTTTCAAGTCCCACTTCTTCTTTGCTGACTGTAGACGTAGTAAGATATTTTACATCGAATACAACATCATTAATGACTAATTCTTTCACCATTAAGTCCTCCTTCTCTATTTGTTTCCTTTCCTTAATTCGCCAAAGCTTAATAGGTCACCTCTTTTCTAATATATATCTTTCTATAGCCCAGCTAAAAAAAGAACTCTTGTCTGTGAACCTCAAATTTTTGTAATGAGTCCATTAAATATCTAACTAACTGATTAACTAGGTAGTTTTATCTGAGCATGCACAAAAGGTGAAAAAAGAAGGAATTATAGGAACAAAAATACAGTATGAAGGTCGTATAGACGAATTAAAGAATATTTTGGAAAATAGAAAGAAGAAAAGATATTTAGAAACAAAAAAACTTAGTAAGAAACATAGGAGGTAAACACGATTATTTTATTAGTAACCGAGAGTAAACACTAATATTCAGATACAAAATGAGAGGCAGTAAAAAGAAAGAGAATAAAACAACATTTGAAAGGTGAATTCCGTTGAAAGAACGAGAACTTCAAGAAGTAACTAAACATCTAAATGAATTATTTGAAAATTTAATAAACGAAGATATCACAGAAGAGGAATTTAACTATTTAACTGATGAGCTTTACAAAAGACAAACCAGACTTAGATATGAGATTGAATTTGAAAATGGGATATATTACAGGAATTATTTCAGATTTCAAAACTAGCTAATCAAAACGACAAGGGTAGTTTTTTTAAGAGCTAGAAAATCATATATTCTATACATATAAAAAATAGTTAGTTATAACATAAATTGAGAAATTGATAGACTCTTTAACTATTTAAAATAAGAGTAACCTTTAAGCAAGAAAAGAGATGGTTTCTTAGGGAAAGTACTTAAACTTAATAATTGAATCAAACATTTTATCGGTTACATGGATTGTTTTAGAATGACCTAATGGGAAAAATGTGCTATTGTTTATTTGCGGTTATATTTTGGTACTTTATAATTAGCATTCCTACTAAAAAGCCATCTCGCTTGTTAATGTCGAGATAGCTTTTTATATATAAATAAAAATATAAAAACATCTTTACTTTATTATCCAAATTATTTATAATTTACAAGTCGATTAGTAAGTTAATCACCACTTACTAAAAAGCAATCGCTTTCTCATGCTAGGCCAATGCGGAGAGAAAGCGATTGCTTTTTATTTATAAAGAAACAAATACTTACTTTGTTAAGCTTACCTTATGTAATTCATTCAATAATTGATCTATGGACTGACTGACTTGAAGTGTACTTTCACTGCTTATACCTTCTTCTCGTGCCACTTGAATCATATTCTCCTTGGCCTTTTCTATCTCTATAAGTAAAGTTTGTTTTAGAACACCCTTATCCTCCTGCAATATCTCTCCCACCCGTTTACTAAAAGTGTCAATTCGTCAACCTATTTAACAATAAATGTATTATCCTTCTATTTCAACACCCAATATAAAATAAAGGTGGGGTATGGTTAATAATGCGTACTTAAAGGGTTGAAATCCAGGGAAAAGGGTTTGAATAGTCATTTTCTTTTTGTAATCTCCATAAAAAATATAGAAAATCTTACATAAATTTGGTATTATTTAATTGCTATAACATTCACATTTCAACGAGTGTGAAATCAGAAAAACTGCCTCATTCCTTGTGTTGAGGCAGTTTTTTTATGTTGGTCGTCATTACGTCAGATTGATTTTAATCCCACCAGATGATGCTGACTTTATTGGTTTTGTATCTCTTTGCTGTTTGCCAGAATTCTTATATTTCTCCATTAATTCATGAATGCTTGCTACTTGAATGATGCGAATGTGCTCTGAAGATAGAGCATAACGAACAGGTGTAATCAAAATGACAGAAGGGAAGATAGGTGCCCGTTCTTCTGGTTGCCAGTGCATCGCTTTCCACTCATCCGAAAAGAAGAACTCCTCATAGAGACTGATCTTCGCTTGCATTTTCTGCTCCGAATACTGGTTTCGTTGAATTTCAATCCAAAAAGGAGATCCTTTAAAAATACAAAAGAGATCCGGTTCAATTCCTCCTTTTCGTCTGGTGGGTTTATCTTCGACAATGACCTGTTTAGGTGTGCTATACGTACACATTTGTTTATAGACATCCAGGATCGAAAGGAAATGTAATATTTTTTGAGAGTTCTTTTTGATCTTTGCATCCACAGGTAAATAGACCGTCGGAGAATACTGCTGGGTACGTTCAATTAACCCTAATCGATATAAACGTACCATCACGCTATTACACGCATTTACGGGCGATTTCAGCTGTTTAAAGAAGAGGTCAACTAATGAGTCTCGATCCACAGCTCTAAACTGGTTAATAAACCCTATGATGTCTTTATCACGTTGAGATAACCGAAAGCTCATCGCTGTTCCTCCTTCTCTAATAAACCAAAGGTAGACTGTGGTACAACTTCTAGTTGAGGTTCAGGATCTTTCACCCTGGTTTTGTAAGGGGAAAGTAGTTCCTTGCACGTTTCTTCATCTAAGAAAAAAGCTTGAAACTCTTTCACATCATCAATTTTAATTTTCATCCGTCCTCTCGCTGCAGCATCGATTTCTTCTGCACCGATGACTCCGGCTACTTTCGCATTTATCGCATCGGCCTGCCTTCCAGAGATCCGAACCCGTAAGTTTGCTTTGAGTGCTGAATTCAGCAAATCGGCATCTGGACGCTGCATCGCAATAATCGTATGAACACCTAGTGCACGACCTTGGCTGGCAAACTGTTGAATCATCTCTACAAGATCCGTTTCTCTCTTCACGATGCTCATTTCATCAATTACGACAACGATACGAGGCAGCTTAAAAGGTAGCCTGCTGATATGCGTCACACCGTGCTCTAACAATAAATCTCCTCTTCGATACATTTCAGCTCGCAATAAAGCAAAAGGTTTTCTCATATCCTTTGCCTCGAAGCAAAGCGCATCCACATGCTCAATTCCATGAAATAACCCCAAATCGGCTCGCTTAAGGTCTACTAAGACTAAGCTTAAGTCTTCAGGAGAGGCATATTTCACCCATGTAGTCAGGATCACGCGCATTAAGCTGCTTTTTCCTGCCCCAATTTCGCCAGAAATCAGTAACGTTTCTAAATCCGCAAAATCCCATGAAACGGGATTTCCATAGATATCTTGACCAATGCATACTGGAAGCTCCATTTTTTCGATATGAGGATGAATCGAATCATACGTATAATTGAGCTTCTTAGGCAGGCTTTTGTGATGAACGGTGATACTAAAATTCTTTAGGTTGCCATTTATCTCGATGTTACTACCTAATACTTGCCGTAATGCCCACCTTTTTTTCGTTAAAAGCTCAGGATCGATCCCATTTAGTAAGGAAAAGGCGTACCGCGTATAGGTGTGATGATGATCGATTTGATGAATTTTCGGAAATAGATAGGAGGTACGGTCTCCACGTTTCACCACCCGGTAAATCTCTGCCGTACGAAACGCTTTAATTAATTGGCCACGTAATTTGAGCTTCTCAAACATCAACATTCCTCCTCAAAACATAAAGGTCGCAAAAAAGTAAATCAAGGCGCTATAGAAAGTGACAGGCAAGATAAAGCGCATGACCTTTGCGAACTGATCGACCAGATCAATCACACCCCATCGCTCTAATATTCGTTCGATGATCGCAATTCCTAAGACAATGCCTCCTATAGTAAGAATGGTGGGGTCAAGCATGGCTAGTGGACTGAATGGAACAAAGGAATAAGCCCTGAAGGGACGGGGTGCTGTTGAAGGGTTAAAGGATGGTTTATGGAAGAACTTTCGAAAAGTACTATAATGCGTTTTTCTCATGTTGTTACCTTCTTTCACTTTTTTAATTTTTTTGCTTTTTACGTAACTATTTTTTCAGCTCGACGCATCCGGTCGCCCCCTTCGCCTCTTCGGCTCAGCTCCCTTACAGATTCTACAAACGGCTTCAAGAGGCTTATACAGCTTGTATTAACGGGGTATCGATACTGAACTAGCTACTGATCAGATAACAGAGTTACAATACTTTAGATACTATGTACCTACTGTGGTAAGCTTGCCTGTCCAATCGAAAAATAACCAGCTACCCCTTACCAAAGTAGGTAAGGGGTAGCTGGTTATGTAAAGAGAAATCTTTTTTTATGTGCTGAGGGTTGTCCAAATTGCTTACATTTTTCGTGAAATGGACAAGAGATTCCAAGTTGCCTAAAGAGAGTATAAAAGAATTAATAAGGGGTGATTAATTAATTTATTTTTCGATGACAAAAAGGAAGAGTGGAACCCATTCTTCCTTCAGCCATTACTTTATAAGATTGTTTTAGATACGTCCGCCGCCAAGTTGTTGCTCAGCCATTTGTACAAGACGTTTCGTGATTTCGCCACCTACTGATCCGTTTGCACGTGAAGTTGCATCAGGACCAAGGTTTACACCAAATTCGCTAGCGATTTCATATTTCATTTGATCGATTGCTTGTTGCGCACCATATACTAATAATTCGTTATTGTTGCTATTTTTATTGTTTGCCATTTTATTCAACTCCTTTAAAGTTTACAACGTTAACATGTGTAAAAGAAGAATCATTTATTCATAAAATACAAAAATATTTTTTAGATGTTGTTGTCTTTATAAATATGTATATCAAGCAGATAAATTGTCCTCATCTTATAAATAACACCTTCACTTTTGTTAAATAAAACTAATAATTTACGGTGCGATTTTTCAAATCCTTTATCCAGCAAAGAGTTAAGAACCTCTTATAAAAATGGAGTTCTAGAAGTTAGAATGCCTAAAATCGCAACAGATTAAAAGAAAAAATGATGTTAATTTCCATTACAGCATTTAAAGGAGCCTAGTAGGGATCTTTATCTATTTAACTTATTCCAGTTTTAAATGGTAAAGAAAACTCATTTTTACCATTAAATACTAAAAAGTAGTATAATTGCATTGTATTTCGGGTGAATCTAAAGGAGAGAATAAGATGGACAAAAACAACTTAAATCATGGCATTATAATTTTATTAGAGTTTTATCCAACGTGGTTAGCATTAACCCGGGAAAAAAGAAGAGAGCTTGCGAAAGATTTATATTTAATAATTGAAAAGTACAGTGAGAATGTTAAAGTGAAATTCTTTGACGCGGATGCATTCGGAGACGGTACTTATACCGATTTCATCTTTTGTGAAACATCAGATTTAAAAATGTATCATTTTATGTGGGAAGAAATCCGTGATACACATGCTTATTCCAATGGCTACTTTAAAATCAAAAAAGTGATAATGGGATTACAGAATGCTTACCAAAAATTTGAGGAAGAATCTTTAGAAATGGATCCTGAACACAGATAGAACCTTATTGTAATATAAGAGAAATCGAGCGTTTTAGGCTTTATTTAGCAGCATATTTGCTCTAACAACAAAAGCAGTGTAATTTCAATAGTGAAATACACTGCTTTTATACGTACTTTTTCTTGTATTGATCCCCAAAAACAGACTAACCTATTTTTTAGATACAACATTTTTATTTACTGATGTCTAAGCTTTTCAACTTCATCTATAGAAAGACCTGTTAACTTACTGATTACATTGCTATCTATTCCTTCTTGAATCATTCTAATAGCCATTGCTTTTATTGTCTTTTCACGTCCTTCTTCTAGTCCTTCTTGCTTTCCTTTTTTTTCAGCTCTTTTTAAAGCAGATTTTTCATCCAAAAGAGCTTTTCGTCTTGCTTCATAAGCAAGCAATACTTCTGGATCTTGACTCACACGTTCCCATTCATCCATTGCTTTCTTTAACACTTGGTCTTCTTGCATTGCAATCTCCTCCAATACTTGAGTGATTTCTTCATCTTCCGATGCTTCAAGCAATAATAACCATCGTACAAGCTGATCTTCTCGTGGATCTACCTCTCTGTTACGCCATTTAATTAATAATTTAGGTAGCTCCATAAAATGAATTTCTATCATATCCGTTAAGAGTAATTTTTGTTCACGTTCATATAACTGAAAAGTGGAGTGATAATGATTAATATGAGATAAATAACGGAAGTTTACAATGTTGATGGTAATGGTTTTACAAAGCTCTCCGTAGTCCATGCCTTCTTTCATTTGGCTGCTATACATTTTGGACCAATAGTAGAGTGTTCGCTTTTCCATATCATGTTTATTATTAAGTTGGATTTCTATATTGACGCGGCTTCCATCTTCTAATTGCGCGTGTACATCTAAAATCGAACGTTTATCTTCTTGGTTTTCTTTATTAAAATGCGGATCTAATAACTGAACCGTTTGAATCTTCTTTTCATCTGGAAAGCGAAGTGCTGCATTTAAAAAGGCAGCTAAAATGGATTCATTTCCATGTGTGCCAAATAACGATTTAAACGCAAAATCGACGCGTAAATCTAATCGTTTTGTCATAGTGACCTCCATTTTCTTTTATGTTTGTTATTAGTATATCACGACTAGATTTCTTCTTCCTATATCACACGTTCTAATTCGATACGCTCACATTGAAAAACTTGTTCATCTGTTGGATACAAGATCTTCTTAATAATCCATTATTGAATATAATTAGATAAATAATAAGAGATTTTTCTTCTGGTTTAAGTGCTGCAGGACACTAATAAGGTGATCCACATCATCTGGAGAAATGGGTAAAAGCTGTACTAGAGTATTTTTAATATCTCTTAATATACATAAGTCATGTAATTCATGAGCATTGAAGATAGTTTGAAGGGGGCTCAATCTGAATAGTAATGGGAGATTGTCATATAGGTCAGTTCCACACTTAACAAAAAAAAGTTGTCGCCATAATGATCCATATTGTGTAATCATCTCGTGTTCAATGATACTGACTATTGTTATTTCAATTTCAAATAGCAGCATATAAGATTTAAATATGAGCTCTTTTTCCATGTGCATTCCTCCTTTTATAGGAATTTTAAAATAAGTTAAGTTATAGTTGTCCTGCGGTCCACTGCGCCTGCCTAGGTATACATCGAATGCATAGATGCGTTTCTTGCTAATTTTCTATCACGACTATCCTTCTCTCTATTTGACCATCGTTGATTCCTTATCACCTATTAGTGCAATCATTTGAGAAAGGCAAACAACTCTTTGTTCTGAGTCTCGGTCTCAATATAAAAAAGCTAAGAATGACTGTTTGAAACTAATGTTTCTGTATCTTATAGATAAAAAGATAAGGTCATTTTAAAATGTCAATCTACTAAAATTCCTAAAACAGTACATTTCATTACTATTTACCTCCATTTTACTACTAATTCTTATATATAACGTGACTTTTTACACTTTTATAAGTAAAAAAATTCAATTTATTTTATATTAACCTATAGTTTCGTGTAGTAAAATTAATTTTGCTATAAAAGAATACTACATATGAAAATACATTTATAAAAGGGGATAAAACAATGAAAAGTCGTGTTATCAAGATTGTTTCTTCGCTCGCTATAGGAATAGGAATTGCTGCAGCTCCAGCTTCCTCATACGCTGCAACGCCTAAAACTATGAAAGTACATTACATTGATGTTGGTCAAGGAGATAGTATCTATATTAAAGCTCCCAATGGTGAGGACATTGTTATTGATGGGGGAAACAAAGGTAAAGGGAATGCCGTTGTAAGTTATTTGAAAAAACAAAAAGTCGATGATATAGAAGTGTTAATTTCTACTCACCCCGATGCTGATCACATTGGTGGGTTAGATGAAGTCATTAATGCATTTAAAGTAGAAAATGTCTATGCACCCAAAGTGAAAAATACTACTCAAGCTTATACAGATTTTTTAAATGCTGTGAAAAAGAAAAAATTGACGATTAAAACGGCACAAGCAGGCGTAAAGCTACCTGTTAAAGATGTAAATGCTCAAATTGTAGGGCCTACCAAAACCTATGCCAACAGTGATTTAAATGACTGGAGTGCTGTTGTACACATGGCTTATAAGAAGAATACATTTTTATTTACAGGTGATGCTGAAACAAAAGCAGAAGCAGACATGATTAAGGCGAAGAAAACCCTGCGTGCAGATGTACTTAAAGTAGGGCATCATGGAGCTAAAACGTCTACAAGTAAGAATTTCTTAGATGTTGTAAAGCCTAAGTATGCAGTTATTAGCGTGGGTAAAAATAGTTATGGACACCCTACTTCTCAAGTAGTGAACTTACTAAAAGGGTCTAAAGCAAGTATTTTACGAACAGACCAAAGTAGTACGATTATTATCACTGGCGATGGATCATCTTATTCTGTTAAAAAATCGAGGTAATTATGAAAAAGATTAAAGGGATTATTGATCGATTTGAAGAGGGATTTGCTGTTGTTGAAATTGAAGGCATAACAAAAGATTACCCAAAAGATATTTTTCCTGAGGATACACAAGTTGGAGATGTTGTTTACATTACAGGAAATAAAGTGACGGTTGATAGGCAAGAAACTAAGAAAAGAGAAAAAGAAATTGAAGACCTGATGAATGAGCTATGGGAAGATTAAAAAATAATTCCTATTTATAAAGTATTCTTGCTCTAGCATAAGGAATAAGATAACAGTCTCTTACTTTGAGACTGTTTTTTACGAATTAATTATTAATAAACTGTTTTGAAAAAATTATAATATTTCACTGCTAAATAATATCATTACTAAGGAATAAAACGTTGTTATACTATCTTTTAATATTGGTAAAATACACATAAAATTAACAACTTTTAGAGGGAGGTACAGCTATGTATAAAAAAGGTGTTTTTTTATTAATTACGGCAACTTCTTTACTGTTTTCTGGCTGTCAACAAGAAGAAAAGGTTGATTCAAAATCAGGGGGAACTGGGGAGGTTAGTAGCCAGGAGACCAGTGATAATAGTGCTAATAAAGCGAATCAAGATAGTAATAGTGCTACAGAAAATAATACTGGGGAACCTTCAACTATAAAAGGTAGCGATCATGCGAGTGCTGTTCACAAAAATAGTAATCAGCAAAACTCAACTAATTCAAATACAGTCTCCGATGACGCTTTTGTTACTAAAGATACAGCAGCTCTAGTAATGGCTGATTACATAAATGGACTAACAACTGCAATTAATACAGGCCAGTTCAGTAACGTTGCACATGTTTTAAAAGGTTCGTTATACAATGACCAACAATCATTAGTAAGCAACTTATATAAGAAGGGTATTAAAGAGAACTGGGTAGATTATTCTGTAGTGAATTTTACGAAAGCAGGTAACTCTTCTGATGGGCCTCTTTATAACATACAAACTGTAGAGACTGTATCTGTTATACAACCAGATGGGTCTCAAAAAACCAATAAATATAATTGGATGTACACAGCCGTGCTTATCAATAACCAATTATACTTAACTGATATAGCTAAAAATGGACCGATTACTACTGTATCAAAGACTGGTCCAACTTCAAGCACTCCGTCAACAAATAGTTCAGCTACAACCATAACTAATAGCAAAAAAGCTTATTATTTTGATTTACTAGAACAGACTAGAGCTAGTGAAGTACAACCAGTTAACGATCAGGTTGATGGTGACAGAAGACAAGCTTCAGGGGAAAATTATCAAATGTGGAACAAGATATTGAATGATATCTATGGTGAATTAAAGAATCAATTACCTGCATCAGAAATGAATGATCTAAAAATCAAACAACGCCAATGGATTAAAGATAGAGATGCTGCTTCTCAAAAAGAGTTGAAAGAAGCTGGAGGAGGAACTTTAGCTTATGCTGAAGAAGCTCGTATTTTACACGAAATGACTAGAGAACGTTGCTACGAGCTAGTTACTTATTATATGAAATAATGAGAAAGTACTATATTTACATGGTGGAACTTTATGTATTGGCTATCTTCATTATTATGTGTGTATATACCATCCTATAAATCACACACATACACATTTGCTTTTGCTATTTCTTGCCGTTATTTTTCTGCCATTTCTATCGATTTTTTCTATTTGGCTTTTATTAGTTAACATCATTCTGTACTGATTCATAAATCTCTCTAATAGTGATGGGAACGATACGTAAATGATTTAATGTATTCAATGCAGCAAAGAGCCACTTGTTTTATACAAGTGGCTTTTTATATTGAGTATGTTTTAAATAAAATGTTTGTTTTTGATATATCCCTTCCTACCCTTAAAGCTTGGAGGAACCTAGTAAAACCTACGAAATAAATGCTGATTACTGAATGAATTCGGTATTTTATCTTTTTCATAAATTGGACGAGAGATAAAAAGATACTTCATTGGCAAAATAGAAGGTATGAGGATCAGGTACAATTTATCTGGTTTAAAATTAGAACAACAAGTTAGATGGGAGAAATCAGTGTGAAAATTAGAACAACTTGTACATGGGACGAGGAACTTTGGCAGAACGCGAGTCCCCTTTATTTGAAGGCATTTGGTGATAAAGGGGCTAAATCGGTTATAATCCTCAAAAATATGTTTGCACAAGGAATTGCCGAGCTTCATGTAGGGTATAACAAGTCAATACCAGTTGTCATGTCTCTCACGGGGAAGCTTATATCCGATCAGGTGTTGATCATTGACTATTTGGCCGTATCTGAAAAAGAGCGAGGACATGGACTTGGCAAACATTTTGTTGATTACTTGCGACAAAAAGCAGCTGCTGAGGGGTATAAGAAATTAATTATTGAAGCTGAGTCAAAGGAAACATTAGATAATAGAAGGCGTATCAGCTTTTGGCAATCATGTGGCTTCCTTCTCACAGAATATGTTCATCACTACGTCTGGGTGCCGGAAACCTATCGTGCCATGTACCTTCCCCTCATTGCCGATTCAAGAAAGACAACTGGGGAAGAACTGTTTGTGTATATCAATACCTTTCATCGGCTGTCGTTTCGTGGAGGTGGGAAGGAAGAAAGTTAGGGATTTATTCTACTTACTTTCAAAGTTTTACAACCTTGTGCAGTACCTGGAATATTATATTTTTCATAAAATAGAACTTAATGAGGCTCCTGGGTAGCATGACAACTTGTAAGTTCCAGATTTTAAAAAGAAGTAACCAGAGGCAAATAAAAAAGAGAAGAGTAAACCCTTCTCTTTTTTTTTCATATCGACATTCAGGTGAAAAAAAACACCTTTTTCTTATTATTACAATTTCAATAATAAATTAGCAAACAAAGATGAGCGTTCAGCCAGTTTATCGATTTGTATATGTTCATGCGCTGCATGAATGCCTTTACCACAAGCGCCTAAACCGTCGAGAGTAGGAATACCTATAGCTGCTGTGAAGTTTCCATCGCTTCCGCCTCCCACAGCTGCCTCTTCTAATTCTATATCTAGTTCGCTAGCAATAGCTTGAGCACATTCAAATAGTTCCTGTGTTTGTTCGGTTTTAACCATTGGAGGTCGGTTCATACCACCGGTTACTTCAAGTTTTATTTCTTTTGATAGTGGTTTCAAATTTAAAATAATGTCCGTTATCCTTTTTGCCTCTTCCTCTGTTGACACACGTAAATCAATATCGGCTTCAGCGTATTCTGGAACCACGTTTGTGCCACTTCCTCCAGTAATCGTGCCAACATTAACAGTTGTACCTTTTGGATAGTTAGTTAATTTTTGTAGTAAAATTACTTGCTTAGCTAATTCTTCAATCGCGTTTACACCATCTTCATGATGATTACCCGCATGAGCTGCGCGTCCCCATATTTTTAACTTGAAAATTCCTGCACCTTTACGAGAAGTCTTTAAGGCCCCTGAACCAGCTACAGCAGGCTCAGCTACGAGTACAGCCTCACTTTTTTTCGCTTCTTCCTCAATATATTCTTTAGAGGCAACTGAACCAATTTCTTCATCTGAATTGCAAAGGAAGACGATTTTTTTGTTGAGAGGAAGCTCCAGTTCCTGAATTGCTTTAATTGCCCATAGAGACTGAATAATTCCACCTTTCATATCTAAGATGCCGGGACCAAATAGTTTATTTCCTTCTTTTTTAAGTTTAAGCCTACCTTTCTCCCAAACCGTATCAAAATGCCCAATTATTAAAATTTGTTGTTCTCCCTTCCCAATTGTAAACTTCATGTGATTTCCGACTTTAGTTTCTTTTATTACTTCGTAGTGTTCGATATCCAAACGGCATTGAAAAAGGTGTGTTAAATATGTACCACATTCGTCTACTAACTCTTTATTACAAGATGGCGATTCTTTTTTTACAAATTCGATTAAATCATCTAGCATATCCTGTTCGTGGTCTTGTAAATAACTATAAATGGTTTGTTTCGTTAACAACTGACTCAATATAATTCCTCCTCTGAATTTTGCAATATATATGTGCTGAGTGTGTATGGTCTCACTTAATACTATTGCAAGAACCTTGCCAACTTTGTTTTCTTACTAAATCACCTTTTTTTGCATTTTTATTGTTTTATAGGTTTATTTATAGGTGGTTAACAACTTATAAATAAACCTATAAATATGTTTTTTTTGATGTAAACTATTTTAAAGGGTTATTTTATTGATCTGAGAAACTGGCACGATTTTTGCATTGTGTTTAAGTGTATAGTATTAATTGTTTTCAGGAGAGAGATTTCTGAATAATCACAATATGGTTAAAGGAGGGATAATGGTTTTTCTTAATATTGTACATTTTACTTTGGAGGAGGAATTATATTTATGCAATCTACAGCTGAAAAAACGATTCATAAACCTATTAAACGAAAACTATTTAAACCTGATGCTTATGTCCTTTTATTTTATATTTTAATTATCTGCACGATAGCTACTTATCTTGTTCCATCAGGAGTATTTGATCGAGTGAAAAAAGGGGACATTACGATGACTGTTCCTGGAAGTTATCACTTGGTAAAATCTACTCCGGTTAATTTTCTAGAGATCTTTACATCAATTCAAGCCGGAATGGTTGCAGGTGCTCCACTAATTTTTCTTATTTTATTTACAGGTGGTGCATTAGCTGTTATTGATAAGACTGGGGCCATTGATACGTTTATTCGTAATGTTATAAATCTATGTAAAGGACGAGTTCTTCTTCTTATCATTCCTATTTGTTTAATGTTTTCTATACTCGGCACTACAGGTATCATTGTTAATTCTGTTATTGCTTTTATTCCAATAGGAGTAATGATTGCGCGTAAATTAAAGTTGGATGCGATTTTTGGTGTATCTCTTATCTATCTCGGTACTTATGCAGGATGGAATGTCTCATTGATAAGCCCACAAACCTTAGGATTATCTCAACGAATTGCTGAGCTTCCTCTATTGTCTGGAATGAGCTTTCGTATTGTAATTTATTTGACTTTTTTAGTATGTACTATCTGTTATATCTATTGGTATGCACGTAAAATTAAAAAAGACATTAGCCAAAGTATCCTGGGTTTAGAACGCTTTCCTAATTCTTTAGGTACAAACGAGAACGAGATAAAAACGCAGAAACTAACATTACAACACAAAATTGTTTTATTATTTTCAGGAGGTTCCCTATTAGCATTTATTATTTGTACACTTATTTTCAAATGGACTGAAAACGAAATGGCGGGTTTATTTATTTTTATCGCTATAGGTGCGGGGCTTATTTCTCGTATGAGGGTTAATGATATTGCTAAAACATTTATGGATGGATGTCAAAAGCTTGTATATGGAGCTCTAATTGTGGGGATGGCACGTGCGGTTATTATTTTGCTTGAACAAGGCCAACTCTTAGATACAATTGTTCATGGTCTTTCAACTCTTTTAGCGCCACTTTCTCCAATTACTGGAACGTTAGGAATGTTCATAGGTAGTGCAGCTATTCACTTTTTAATTTCATCTGGCTCTGGGGAGTCAACTATGTTAATGCCAATATTAGTACCACTTGCAGATTTGTTGCACATTACCCGTCAAGTAGCAGTACAATCCGTTTTATTTGGTGAAGGAGTAGTAAACTGTATTAACCCAACATCAGGCGTATTAATGGCTATATTGGCTACCAGTGGTATTTCATATGGTAAATGGCTTAAATTTATGATTCCTTTAACTATTATCTGGTCTATCTTAGCTGCTATCTTTTTAACCATTGGTGTATTAATCAAATGGGGTCCTTTCTAATTTGATTTAAAATCTGATAGAATAAGAGCAAAATGCAACTGTGTAGTAAGGAGAAAAGAATGAAAAAACCCACTATACTTCTTGTCACTATCAGTAAAAAAGTATGCAAAACATTTGAAGAAAATTTAAGGATGTTTTTTGATTCAAAAATCTCTATTGAAACATGTTATGAGTCTCTACAATTAAATAAAGAGATGATTAATAAAGCTGATTTAGTTATATTATCAAGCCCAGTGCTAGAAGATTCTATTAAAGCACTGAAACCTAATATTCCTGTTATGGTTGCTAAACGTTCTATTCGAATTGCTAAGCTAGAGCAACTTCTAGACTTGGCTCCTAAAACAAAAATTTTATTGGTTACTAATTATATACAGAATGTTAGGGATTCTATTGATCTTCTGCACGCGTTTGGTTTTGGTCATTTAACATTAATTCCATATGTTCCAGGGATTACAAATGCCCAAGAGGCCGAAACTTTCGAATGGGCTATTACGCTTGGACAAGTTGAGTTGGTACCTAAGCATATAAAGAAGGTTATTGATTTAGAGAACCGACCTATTGATTTAACTACTATGCTTGATATTGCTCGTCTTTTAAATTTATCTTTAGAAAAAGCTCATTTTTATACAGCAGAATTCTTTAGAGATTTTGTGAAAATGGGAAGGAATTTATCATTATCTATTCAGAATGAGAAAGAACTAACACAGAAATTAGAATCTGTTTTAAATGCAGTGCACGAAGGAATTATAGGGCTAGACGAAAAAGGACTCATCACCTCAATTAATGAGGATGCTCATCGAATTCTACAACTTCCTTCTATAAATTTTATTGGAAAGCATTACAATAAGGTTATACCCAATTTTCAGATTAGTGAGAATTTAAGTGAACAAAAAGAACAAATGGATAGCATATTTCAAATAAATAACCGGTCATTGCTAGTGTCAAAAGTCCCGTTAACCTTTAATCAAAAACTTACAGGACTTGTAATTACGTTTCAAGATGTAACAAGGGTTCAAAGAATGGAGCAAGAAATTAGACGGAAAAGTACAGAGTTAGGTCTAACAACGAAATACTCATTTGACAATATTATTGGAAACAGCCCTTTGATTGTATCTGCCAAACAGAAAGCAAGTCGCCTCGCCAAAAGTGATTATACAGTTTTGATTACTGGAGAAAATGGGACAGGAAAAGAAGTGTTTGCCCAAGCAATACATAATAGCTCTGAAAGGAAGGAAGGCCCATTTGTAGCAGTAAACTTTGCGGGATTAACTGAAACATTAATAGAAAGTGAATTATTTGGTTATGAAGGTGGAGCGTTTACGGGTGCTAAAAAGGAAGGGAAAATGGGGTTATTTGAACTTGCTCATAATGGAACTATTTTCATGGATGAAATAGGAGACGCCTCCTTAAGTATTCAAGCATCTCTTTTGCGGGTTCTTCAGGAACGCCAGGTAATGCGTGTGGGCGGTCATAAAGTTATACCGATTAATGTACGAGTAATTGCTGCAACCAATAAAAACTTACAGGAAATGATTAAGGAAGGCACGTTTAGAGAAGATTTATATTACCGTCTCAACGTCTTACCACTAAACATTCCACCACTTCGAGAAAGAAAAGAAGATTTATTTACACTAATAGACTTCTTTTTTAAGTTAAATAAGAAAAATTTAGTATTTGACTCAGATGTAAAAAATCTTTTAATAAATTATAATTGGCCAGGAAATATACGTGAACTTGAAAATTTCATTCATTATTTAATGGTTATTGTGGAAGGAAATAAAGTCATTACAGATCATATGCCTGATCAAATTTTGTTATCTCAAGAGACTTCTAATTTAACAGATGATTCATTGTCTGAGGTCGAAGAAGCTATTATTTTTTTAAAAAGAGGCAGTTTCGCAGAAGATTATAAAGCCATATTAAAAATACTAACAATTTATAAAAAGCAAGAAACAAGTGTAGGAAGAGGCAATATACAAGAAATGCTTCCTTATTTCTTGTCTGATTCACAATTGAAACATCGATTATCTATGTTAAATAAGGTTAACTGCATTAAAGTTGGAGTTAGAAAACAAGGTACAGAGATTACAGAGTTAGGTATAGAAGTACTAAGACGATTTGAAGACTTAATGACTTCCAATGAAAGAAAGGCTGTTATTTCTTTTAAATAACAGCCTTTTTGGTAAGTGTTTTATATTTTAAAAAAGAATAAAAATATAATTAAATCATAGCATCGATCATAATCATAAAAACTAAAATTGGTAGGTGACGTAATGCTCTTTCCGTCTGCCTTATTCCAATAATCCACAAAACATTCTACAATAGTTTTTGTCCCAACTTCGAAAAATTGTACAAAAGTTGTCTTTTTTATGGGCCTCTTGTACATATCCAAGTTTTAGAGATTGGAGTTTTTGCATAAAAACATCGATATTTAATTTAATAAGGTCGATTGGCGTATGGAGTAACACCTTTTAAAACGATATAATTCTGAATATACAGAAAGTTTTTGGGTGAGGAGTGGAAGTATGATTGAAAAAAATAAAGAAATCGAATTTATAAAAATCATATGTGTCTTAGATGGTTTGGCTGAAGGCTTGAATATTATAAAAGGGCAGGAGTATTACGGATTTGAGACTGTCGATGAGTTGGGTTATAACGTTTATACGGAGAACGAAAAAGGAAGATTACCTATTTATATTGGATCATATCCAAAGACATATTTTCAATTAATAGATAATGAAATACATGTTGTAACGTTTGAAAAAAACACCTAACATTTTAGACGGCCCTGCTTTTTCTATAAAGGAAAAGTGAGGTCATTATCTATAACTAGTGAAGGATCCAATAAAGAAAACAACATAAAGGGCGTCATTACGCATATAAAGCTTGTATTAACGCGGTAACGTTACTGAATTAGCTACTATTAGATAACGAATTCGCGATTCTTTAGATACTATGTAGCTACTGCAGTAAGCTTGCCCATCCACTCAAAAAATAACAAAGATTTTATTTAACTGCACCTAAATATTTAAAGAAGGGTTTATTTTATTGTTATTGAATCTATACAGGACGTTTTATTTCAAATCTCAATTGCAGAGAGGGGAAATGATCATGGCCATTGGAAGAGAACGGGCGGCAAGGAGTATTTTAGGTCAATCAGGATTGAGGAATAGGAATCCAGACAACGCTACGTTTGATGAAAAAGAAACAGAGCCTCGCACCTCAAATTTTGAAAGAGTTACGACTCCTCGTGAGGGTTCTACTCGAATAGCAAGGATGGCAGAAGAATATAAAGCTGAATATAAAAGAGTAAAAAGAAGAGAACAATTTTTGCAAGACACAATAGATTTATTAAGCGATTGTAATAACAAGCATTCCGTTAGAGAGTTAAAGGAATTAATTAATTTAGCAAAAGAGCGATTAATAATGTATCAAGGTAAATAGAAATTATTCTTTTTTTTATTACTGATATAGTATAACACTAATACGTTCACATACACATTTGTGAAAGTGCATTTTTGCTAGGAGAGAGCAGCCAGTATATGATGGTTGCTCTTTTCGTTTTTAAGGAGATATGATTACATGAAAGATTGGTTTAGAGTATTCACTCTGAGAGATGGGTCAAAGAGAGAAATTAGAATTGATTAAGACAAATATAGGCTTTTTCTAGAAAGTGTGTAAAAAGTAAACTTCTTTCGATAATAAGTGTTCGTATTGTTCTGAAAACCGTTCGTAAATGTCATGTGTTAGATTAGAGTCGTTCGTATATTATTTATATACATAAACGAACGTAAATAAGCGTTCGCCAAATGAAATTGGGTTTTGTTCGTAAAGGTATACTTTTACAAACGATACATTTTTCTAGTTTATGGAATATACAAAACGTGGTAAATTAGGTTAGGAGATTAATAATGTACTTGGTTATATTTCCAATCAAGAATTAGGGAGGACATATAGATGAAAAAAGTGTTGGTCTTTATTACAGATGGTTTTGCCGATTGGGAAGCCAGTTACGTGACAGCTGAGTTAAATAAACTCGGAACAGGATTTCAAGTTCAAACAATTGCGATTGATAATAATCCTAAGGTTTCAATGGGAGGGTTGACTGTTCTTCCAGATTACAGCTTACAAGACTTTTCTTCTAAATTGGAATTTGTTATGTTAATCATTCCTGGGGGAACTGGATGGAGAGAAGAGAAAAATCATCAGGTAAAGAAGCTTGTGAGTTTTTGTTTTGAACATAATATTCCTGTTGCAGCGATTTGTGATGCAACTACCTTTTTAGGCAATTATGGGTTTCTTGATCAAAATAAACATACAGGAAATTCATTACCTTATTTAAAAGAAGGAGCACCTAATTATCGAGGTGACGAAAACTATATAGAAGCACAATCTGTTAGTGATGGCTGTCTAATTACAGCTAATGGGAGTGGGGCATTAGAATTTTCGAGAGATATTTTAGAAAAATTAGATGTTCTAAAAGGTAAAGAATTAGAAGAGTGGTACGATTTATTTAAAATTGGTTTTATTAAAAGATAAATGAGATTCTAGAGTGGAGGCACTTCTCAGTATCTTGAGTAGTTTGATCTTATAATATGTATTAATTTTCAAAGAAATATCATACTATAATTAATTTGTACGCACATGTTATCTTGGAGTAAGGGCACTTTTCTTGATAGAAAGATGCCCTTTCCTATACTTTTGCGGACAGCTAATTTGATTTTGGTCCAATACTTTAACATATAAAATCTCTTTCTAATTATTTAATTTTTTTTAGCTATTTATAAGAATTTTCCATAATGTCCCAAATGTTGCTATAAAGAACAGAATATTCATTTACTTTGAAAACGATTACATTTATAATGGAAATTAGGTTGGATGGCAAGCATGGCTATCATTGTATATGGGGTAGGAGGGGCCAGTACAAGATGAAAATAGCTTATCATATAAAATATTTTGTTAATTTGTATGTATAAGAGATTGCTAGTTGAGCAATAATGAAAATAAGAACTTGCATAAAGGAGGACAAACTATTGAGCGAATATAAACAGATTTTCTTTACGTTTATTAATGAAGAACGATTTGATTTACATTCATACCTTACTTATTTATTTATCAATGAATGTCAGGAGGGTGTAGTAAATCAGTTAGAACAGAAACATGTAAACCAATAAATTTATAAATAGGAGAAAGAGAAAGGATAAATAATAATGAATGGAAAAATCGTGTAGGTGACTTTATCTTTCTGAGCAGAAGGAATAGGTCGCCTATTGGTATTTCTGCTTAAGTATTTAGTACACTAAACTCAAGGTTAAATCTTTTTAAAGACTAAAGAGTTTATAACGGAAGTACTTTATCATTTACTTAAAGGTATAGATCTTCCATGAGTTTTTCTTTTTGCAACTTATATAATTACTCCACCTTTGTCCTTGTCTTACATAATCATTAAACGTAGCGTTTCGGACTACAATATGGCCTCCACATTCTTCTGCCATTTGTTTCGCAATAGACTCTTTGTCAAAGGGAAATGCAACCAATTCATCATGTGTAAATTCATAACTGGTTATCTCTTTCTTTTTTACGTCCTTACACCAATCATTTACATAATATAACTTACCTAACTTTATAAAATAGTATTGATACTCTCTGTTAGGCAACTTACTCCCCTCCATTTCTACACCCTTCAATAGCTTTATAAGTAAATATTAACCTATTATTTGGACTTAAAAACCTAAAACCTTTCTAAAAAAGCACTCTTTTAGAGTGACTTAAATTACACAAGTGTTAATGTATTCTTGATCTGTAAGAAAGCAAGTAAAAAAACGCTTAAAGAATTCTTTAAGCGTTTTTTATATTATTTTACATCATTTAGTTGGTCGATATTGTTCGGAGACGATGAAATCATCTTCTACTAGGATATATGGATGTGTTTCCAACAAAATCGTTTTCAGATATTCTGGCATTCGCTCACCTTTGTACGCGCAGATTAATGGAAACGAAAGCTGATTTACAGCCTCATCCACTATTTTTTCAAAATCCTCTATTAGATGTAAAGGATCTTTCATAGTGGTCCACTCTACATGTGCCCATGATCTAAAAGAGATTTTATTTTCTACATAAGGTTGTATCATTTTATGAAAGTAATTCTCGATTGAGGGAGGGTGATAACTCCCACTTGAATAATAAAAATCAAAGTTATTTATACGATGTACCAGTTTCATTTGATCTTTTGTTAATAGCGTGACCAGTTGTTTTTTTATGAGGGGATAAATACGATCATTTTCAATAAGAATAATGTAGTCTCCAGCGTAAATTCCGTCTTTTATGTAATCTACAACTTGGTTAATGTAATTTTTCATTTCATTATAGGAATATAATACATGAACATTCTTTTGATCTTTAAACAACTGATTTATTTTATTTTTCAAGAAATCATCCTTTCTCTTTGTATCCCTTAAGTGTACTAGTGTTCTTTCGTGGATTAAATTAGGAATTTTTTAGTTAATTGAGCTAAATAAAATTAAACAATTATATTATTTCTATTCAATTTTGAGAAGGTGTATTACTTTCCCAATAAACGAACAAAAAATCTACCTCATTTTACAAGCATTGGATGGAATGAGGTGGATTTTTTCTGAAACATTTTATAGAATATGCTGATAAATAAATCCTAACATATTTTTATAACAGGGACATTTCAGACAAGTTACAGCATATGTATAAAAAGCTGCATACTTCAGAGAAGGATCCTTGACAAAACCGTTCTGCAACAAGGGTTCTTTTTTATGTTGTATACCGGAAAGAGACATGATGTATAGTAGCTTTGTATATGGTATACAGCTTGAAAATCGAAAAAACTACTGAACAGGGATCAGCAGTTTTTTTCTGTTTCTTGAATGGTAATCAATAGTTAGCTGACGTTGCAGAGCGTCTCGGGTAGTTTGCTCAAGAGAGTAAAAAATATGTATTTAAATTTATGTTTTGAAACATACACAAAAGGGAAAAATAACTTAGTTTTATTCTAAATGAATGTTAAGTAAGAAAAATGGTTAATATGTGGAACGACCTATATTAGTGAATCAGGAGGGAAGGTATGTCAATTAATAAAGAAGTTTTATACCGCGGTAAACGATTTAAGATTATTCATATTTATAGTTCCGGTTATTGTAAGCTTAGAAAAGTTAATGATCCTTTTAAAGTAGAACTAGCTTTATTAAATGATATCCTACTAACAGGATAATGATTACTGCATATTCTTATTTAACTGACCAAACCGACTTCATTTGATTTTGTTATTAATGAAACATATTAATCATTTTTCGATAAAAATAGAAGCCGAATTCCTTGTATATAAAGAATTTGGCTTCTATTAATGTTGATTATACTAACTAAAAATGTATACTTTTACGGACGTTGTATTAGAATCTTTTGTTACTTCATTAAATACTTACTACCTTCTTCTCTATAATGAGTGTCAGCAATTTTTTCGACCTTACTCCGACCATTTATGTAACTAACAACCGAAACACTGCAATTTTCATGCACAGGGTATTGATCACTTTGCGTTATTTGTAAGATATAATTTCCAATAGTTATACCATGTGAAAAAATTAAAACATTTCCACCATCTAACGAATGTTTTTTTATAATATCTCCAACTGCATTAGTGGTTCTTGTAAAAAGCTGTACATAGGACTCACCATCGGGTGCAGCAACATCTAGGTTTTTAAAACTAAATAATTTTTCTAGTATGTCTCCATGTTCTTTAAATATTTCTTCCTCCAATAAAGATTCTAAAACACCGAAGTTCATTTCTTTAAGTCGAGGGTCAATAATTAAGGGAATGTCTTGATTACCTATGGCATATTTTGCTGTATCGAGAACTCTTTGGCTATCACTTGAATAAGCTGCTTTAAAGTTGATATCAGATAACCCTTTTCCCACAGATTTTGCTTGAAAGATTCCTCTTTCCGTAAGTGGTGAGTCACAAAATCCTTGCATTCGTTTTTCGACATTGTATTGAGTCTCGCCATGTCTGACGAAATAAAGAGTGACTTTTTTATCATTTGTCAAATCTAAACACATCCTTTGTTTTCAGTTACTATCTGCTATTACATAATAAAGTAAAAAGATAATACATATTCACATTTTACTTTATTTACAAGTCTTCTTATTCTAGAATAAAAAAAGATACCATAGGGTATCTCAATAAAATAAATAAAATAAATAAAATAAATAACATAATTCTATCTCTAGGAAACAGACTTATTAATACCTCTGACTGTAGTTTCATAAATTTCTCTGTATGTTCCAATATCAATATTATCCGGTCTATTGTCTAAAGAGTTATGATTAAGATGTCTAATACATTCAGCTTCCAAAGCAGCTTCGCCAAACTTTTTGTAGGCTACAAAACGATGAACTAGTATAGGCCTAGAAATTCCTTTATGACTTATACCAAATTTTTTATAAGTCGAATTTTTAAACTTACCAATTGATCCCTTTATAATTTTACCTTTTGGATTAATTATTTCCCCTAATTTGTTAACAGTATACCCCTTTTTACTTGCTATTCTTATCATGTCATTGCTCTTACTCAAAAAATCAACTCCTACAACCTACTAGTTATAAAAAATAATAGGTTTGTACGTCTCTTTACACTATTCTTAGAACTTCTTAAATAAGCCATTAGTGTTTAAAGTTCGAACATAACTTTTGTAAATATCTCTTTATTATCTATAATACGTTCAAACATTTCCGGCCCCATCTTAAGTGGAACTCGATGAGATATAAGTGGTTTTACTTGTAATTTTCCTACATCCATACAATGAATTGTTGTATGAAACTCCCTGCCAGGGAATGGTGAAGATACTGCATTCCATGAACCATATACAGTTAATTCTTGACGAACAATCTTTTCAAAATAGAAACGTTCAATTTGAACATCCGCATACGGGATTCCCATGAAAACTACTTCCCCCCTTTTTTTTGCTAAAGCGAAAACTTGAGAAGAAGTAATTGGAGAGCCTGCAGCTTCAACTGCCAGGTCAACACCATTTCCATTCGTATATGTCATGATTTGTTCATGTGTATTTCCATCCTTCGGATTTATTAATATGTCAGCTCCAACCTGCTTTGCTAAATTCAATTTTTCATTTTCAATATCGATAGCATACACTACTTGCGCACCACAAATTTTTGCCCATTGAATTGCAAGTAAACCTATTGTTCCACAACCCATAACAGCAACAGAGTATCCTGGCTGTAAGTTGGTTTTATAAATTCCATGAAGGGCAACGGCAGATGGCTCTACAAAGGCAGCTTCTTCAAAAGAAACACTATCTGGAATACGAATAACATTTTCTCTTGGTACCTTCACATAAGTAGCAAATCCTCCTGGAACTTTCGCACCTGTCACAAGTAGATCAGGGCATGCTGCAATATAGCCTGAACGGCAATACTTACACTTTCCACAATAAAGTGCAGGACATATAGCTACTCGGTCACCGACATCTAAATCTGTTACATTGTCCCCGATCTCAATTACTTCACCAGCATATTCATGTCCCCATATATTCCCCGGAGTTACAGGTCCCAATTTTTTATAACGAGAAATATCCGAACCACAAATACCTGCATTTCTTACCCTAATAATAACTTCATCTTCTTTTTCAATAGTTGGTTGAGGGGACTCTTCATACCTTAAATCCTGAATTCCATAGAAACGTAATGATTCCATTTATAATTAAACCCCCAAACTTACTGTTTACTCATTACCTTAAAAAACTTTTTTACCTCCACAGAATAGTTTCTAATGACCTAGATATATTCAATATTAAGTCACCTTTTCCTTATTTAAATCAAAATCTCTTTTTACCTTTGAAAACGGAATATACACCCTGTTAAAGTAATCATTATACAGTTGAAAATTTTCTGGAGTAGGAAGATATTTATCAAATAGATTAACAGGGATTTTATCAATAAAATCTTGCTTCAAAGAGGCTAATATAGCTGCCCCTTTTGAAACAGCTTCATCCGTTCTATAAGAAAGTATCTCACAGTTAAGAATGTCTGCCTTTAGTTGTAGCCATAATGGATTTAATGTTGCTGGTCCTATGACTTTAATACTTTCAATATCGTGACTTGTCAATTCTATATAAGCGTCTTTTAAAGTTTTCAATTCAAAGCACAAACCAGCAAAAATAGAGAATAAAATATCTTTTTTTTCCGTGTGATCCTGCAAGCCATACAAGAGACCCTTTGAATGAAGATCCCGATAAGGAGGACCACTTCCTCTTAAATGCGGAATAAAAACAAGCAAATTTTCTATAAAATCTATGGGATTTTTTTGATACTCTTCATATAAAACATCGCTCATCTGTGCTAACTCAGCTGGAGAGGTTAAAAAATTTCTTGTAAACCAATTTAAACTATAACCGGCTGTCGGCATCGATCCGTAGAGGCTAAACAAATTGTCTTTGACATATAAACCATTTGAAATAGCATATTGCTGAAAATCACTACTTAAAAATGGCTCCCTTTTTAGTAAAAGTAACCCTTCTGTTGTTCCAGTTGAATTTAGTAGTTCCTTATTAACATCCAAGTTGGTACAAACTGATCCTGCCATATGGTCGTGGCCAGCTATAGAAATAGTGGTAGTAGAACTTAACCCAACCTCAAGAGCTAGGGAAGCTTTAAGAAGGGCATGAGCCTTACCGGACTCAACAATGGTGGGAAATGTCTGGTATGATAATTCAAAATCTTCAATCAATTTTTTAGACCAATTTCCGGTCGATACATCCAGCAATAACGTTCTGGATGCAAGACTCACATCTGTTGCATATAATCCAGATAGCTTAAAAGCAATAAAACCCGATAAACAAGTCCATTTTTTAAGATTTGCATATTGATCAGGGAACTGATTTCTTATCCAAAGTAGCTTGGTAAGACTATGATTGCTGTGAGAGACTATACCAGTAGTTCGGTATAGTTCTTCCCTTCCAACAATGTCATTAACTAATTCAGCTTCCGATTGAGAGCGAGGATCGTACCAAGTAATAGTTGGTTCTAAAATTTGATCGTGTTCGTCTAATAAAACAATAGTTTGAGCTGCGCTAGCTATCGAGATAGTTTTTATCTCTTCCGAGTTGTCTATTTTTGTTGAGAGGAGGTGAATTCCTTTCTTCACGCCCTCCCAAATTTTCTCCATCTCAAATTCTGATTCTTTTTCACTCCATTTAGTGGGAGTTGAGAAACGATGTAAATCCACTAATTCAAAACTTGGTAATTGAAAGAGACAGACTTTTACGTTAGTTGTTCCGATATCAATTCCAATTACATACATGTTTAATCCCATCCTTTTACTTGAGGCATTATCTGTTTAAAGTGCTAAATTTATCAATAACTACTTCTTTAACATTAGATTGTGCTTCTAACAGCACATTAATAAGATTATACTCATTTGGATTTTGTTCATATCGTTTTCCGACCGAAGAGATGAATCGTTTACGCAGATCACTTGCAAGGTTTATTTTACGTACATTGTAATTTTTTAATTGTCCTAAGATGTCATCAGGAATTCCAGAACCACCATGGATAACTAATGGAACTTCAACAGTATCTGCTATTTCACGAAGCAATTCTAAATTAATTTGAGGCTGATCATCTAAACCATGTATATTTCCTACAGATACAGCCAAAAGGTCGATTCCTGTACGTTCTACAAATTCTCTTGCAAGTTTAGGGTCTGTTTGGGCTGACTCATCAGACTCGTGATCATCTTCTTTACCGCCTAACTCTCCTAATTCGGCTTCCACAGAGACTCCTCGATCGTGACAATACTCTACAACTTCTTTAGTAAATTTGATATTTTCTTCGTATGGTAACTTTGAAGCGTCAATCATGACTGAGTTAAAACCTGCATCTACTGCCTGCTTTACATCTTCAAAAGTCATCCCATGATCTAAATGTAAGGTTACAGGAACACTTGCTTTCTCTGCAGCAGATTTTACAATATTAGCAATGTAATCATATCCAGAAAGCTTAACATTTGTAGGAGCAATTTGAACAATAACTGGGTAACCTAGCTCTTCAGCTCCCTGAATAATAGACAGTGTCATTTCTAAATTAGTTGTATTAAACGCTGGAGCAATAAGGTTTTTTTCTTCTAATAATTTCAAGAACGGTTTCATATTTACTAATGGCATATTATATTCCCCTTTATAAATTAATCTATAATAACTACTTTCATAACTTCTTCATCAGGATTCGCAGCAAGTGTAATAGCTTCTCCTAATTCATCAATCTTCATTTCGTGTGTAATCATTTTTTCAGCATCGATTGTTCCATTTGAAATGTGTAAAATGGCCTCTTCAAATTCATAAGGAGATACACTATAGGTACCTACTATCGATATTTCATCCTTAAAGAATCTTCCTGCATCAATTTTCACTTCAGGGTTCTTATCGAATGGAGAAAAGCAAATTATCCGTCCACCACGTCTTAACAATTGCACAGCTTCTGAGAGTAGTGAAGAAACTCCCGCAGCAATGATAACAGTATCAACGCCTTGATTATTCGTAACGCTATCTACTATCTCTTTAAGGTTTTCATGCTTAATATTCACTGTGTAATCGATTCCAAATTCTTTTGCTTTTGATAGCTTATACTCAGAGATATCAGAAATAATTACATTGCTAACATCCTTATGTTTTAAAAGTTGTCCATGAATCAGACCAATTGGACCTGCACCCATAACTAAAACATTATCTCCAGGACGTATATCCGCAGCTTTCTGACCATGAATACAACATGCTACGGGTTCTGCTAAAGATGCATGTTGATAGCTCATGTTGGTAGGGATTTCAAAAAGTAAATGACGTACATGTCTTTCAGGCAATCGGATATATTCTGCAAATCCACCCGGATCTATATTCGTTTCTCTAAATTCAGGACAAAGGGTATAATGTTGTCGTTGGCAATAGTGACAAGTAAAGCAAGGAACATGAATAGCTCCAACAACTCTGTCTCCAACATTAAATTTTGTAACACCTTCTCCTACCTGAACAATTTTACCTGCGTATTCATGCCCAAGAACAGTTTCAGAATTAACGGTTTTATGAATTGCTTTGTGAATATCCGTTCCACATAACCCGCAGGCTTTTAGCTTCAGCAGTACTTCTCCATAACCGATTTGTGGAGTTTCAATATCTTCTATTCGAAAATCATTAACATCATGGTATACAGTGGCTTTCATTATAAGACTCCTTTTTTTGAGAATAGGCAGTGCTAACAATGCCTATGTCTCAAACTAGTAATTCGCACTACTATTGTTAAATATAAAACTTAGATGGTCTCAACTATTAGGCCTTTAAGTCACCATTTTCATCAAAATCTTTTCTAGTGATTTTATATGCCCACCAAATCACAAGAGCGATGACTGGAATTGCTCCAATAGCGAAGATATTTCCTTGAGATAACATAACCAGCCAGTAACGGAATGGATTACCTCCATCTAAAAAACTATTCACTAAGGATGATGCTCCTTCTGGAAACTTGAACTTAATGCTCTTTGCTACTTGAGTTACAAGTGGAGCCAAGTAAGAAGCGATATATAAATTAGCAATAATCACTGGTATGCCGATTATAACTGCTCGTATGATATTACCTCGGCAGGCAAGAACAATCATTGCCATCGGCACAGTTAAAACTGATAAATCACCTAGTGGTATAATCTTGTTTCCTGGTAGAATAACAGCTAATAAGATAGTAATTGGTGTCATTAACAAAGCTGTTGAAATAACTGCAGGATTACCAACTGCTACTGAAATATCAAGACCAATCGTAATATCATCCCGATCTGGGAATTTCTTTTTAAGCAGAGCTTTAATAGCATCAGATAGTGGGATTAACCCCTCCATAAGAATACGAACCATACGAGGCATAATAAGCATGACTGCACCCAAGTTCATTCCTAATTGCAGCACTTTATCGAAACTAAAGCCAGCAATAATCCCAATAAGGATACCCAGAACTAACCCAATCATCATTGGCTCACCAAACACGCCGAATCGTTTTTGAATAGACTCCGGGTCAGCTTTTAATTTTTTTACTCCAGGTATAGAATCAATAATTTTATTTCCCAATACTCCAACCGGAAAAAATATGGCCGAAGACAAGGTCGGAAGTGAAACACCAGGCAAGTTAAATCGTTTTTGTATATAAGGAGCAGACCAATCAGCTATTTTAAGAGTTGCGATGGTAGCTATGGCCGCACCTAGCAACCCTAAGAAGAAACTGCCTGTGGCACTATAAACTAATGCTCCTGCGAAAGCAAAATGCCAGTAGTTCCATAAATCAATATCGACAGTTTTTGTCCAACGAAGCATGAGCATCGCAATATTTAGTAACACAACCATAGGGATGACGAAAGGTGCCACAGGTGAAGCAAAGGCAATTGCTGCTAGTGGTGGCCAGCCAGTGTCCACTACTGGCAAATCTATTCCTGTTCTACCCACCATAGCTTTAGCTGCAGGTCCAACACTTTCAATCAATAGATTGAATATTAGGAATATTCCAACAAATCCCATACCTATAATAACAGCCGATCTTAGTGCCTTTCCGGGTTTAACCCGGAAGCAAATTGCCAGTATAAATACAACAATTGGGAGCATAACTGTAGGTCCAAGCCCAAGAATGTACTGAAATGCTTCTAATATCTGATGTCCCATTTAACTCATCCTTTCAAGAGAGTAATAATTTTTTCAAGTACCTCTTCCTCTCCAAACCCTGTAATGATAGGTAATGCATTTACAAGAGGTGTATTTAATTTAGTCTCTACCTGTGAGGTAGCTACAAATAAATCTACTGTGTTATCTAGTGAAGGTAACTCCCCTATGATTGCTTGTTGATACACTACATCGATTCCATGGTCTTTACAATGTTCTACTACTTTCTCTGCTACTACCGTTGATGTTGCAATACCACTTGAACAAGCGAATACAATATGTTTTTTCATTTTAAAATTCCTCCAAATTTATAATTTTTTTTTGTGATTTATAACCTTATTCTGTAGACAATGTCTCTGATAAGTAACTGTATAGATCGCTTTGAGGCATATTTGAAATCTCTTCCAAAGAACCTTCTTCTTTAATTAGTTCTATAATTTGTTTTAGAATATTTAAATGCTTTGTACTTTTTGACAGTCCTAATAAAAAAATGACTTTTACCTCAATACTATTTTCTTTATCTACCATATCTTGAAATACAACAGGTTTATCTAAAACAGCAACAGCAAGTGAATCTTGTTTAACATGTTTAGGATCAGTGTGAGGAATAGCGATTCCCATGTCAGTGGCTTGTAAACCTGTAGGAGCATTTACTTCCCTATTTATTAAACTTTCATAAAAGCTATCATGGATAAACTCTTGTTCTAGAAGTGAGTCTGCTAGAACTTTTAATGCTTCCTCCTTATTGGATGCCTGTAAATCTGTGAAGACAGATTCTTCTGAGATAATGATTCTGGACATTCTCTCTCCCCTTTCTGTATTTACCTTTCTTTACTTATAGGAAAATTTCTCAATAACTGAGAATATTTCTTTCTTTGTTGTGGCACTTTTTATATTTTCTATATCTTGTGGGCTTTCTGCCATTCGTCTAAGTTGTAGGATAGGTCGGATATGCTTTTCTTTATCAACTGCAGCAATCACACAAATCAGCTTGACAAAATTTCCACCTGCAAATTCTACTGGCTCACTCAGCTTTAAAAAGCTCATACCTACCTGATAAACATCGTTCTCTGGTCTGGAGTGCGGAATGGCAATTTTTTTAGCTAGCATGATATAGTTACTATCGTTTTCATATTGTTCAATCATTGCTTCTACATAGTTAGGACCAATATAATTGTTCTTTAATAAGGGTTCTGAAGCTATCCATAATGCTTCTTTCCAATCTTCTACACTTTCTCTAACGGTAATTGTTTCCGAGTTTATTAAGTCCTTAAGCGTTAACTTAGATTCTGTTTCAATTTTGGTATCACTTACAAAGTTATTTTTACTAAAAAAGCTACTTAAGTTTCTTAATAACCCATTAGGATCTTTAATCTCAGCATGTTCACTAATGACTTGTACCAAATCTTTTAAATCAAACTTATTAGGTACAAAACCATATTTTTCATAAAGAACTCTTTTCCTAAGATCATTTTTCTCTCTTTCATTTATCATAGGTGGAACAATATACTGTTTAATATTTGTAGATAATCTTTGAGTAGTAAATACAATATCAATTCTCTTCCTATAGTTAGAAAATTCTCTATGTGACATAGACTCAAGGAACATAAACTCAGGAAATATAGATTTTAAATTTACTTGTAAAAGTTTTGATACTGATACTCCGTTAGGGCAGACAACTGCAGCAATTTTCTTATTGCTTAGTTGAACTCCATGTTGTGTCAACCATCCACCAACAATCATTGTTAAAAAGATACCTTCACTCTCTGGGATGGAACAACCTAGTAAGAATTCAAGAGGCCCCATAGATACCTTAACTACTTCGTGTAAATCCTCTAATTTTTCATCAAATTTAATAAACGTTGAAGTCATCAAGCCCAAATTATATTTAATTCGATAATAAGCTGGTTTTACATGAAGCAATAATTTATCTATTAACTCTTGCTTATTTGGAATTTCAATAGCACTAATATTTTCTACAATCTTAACCATTTCATATAAGGCATTCTTTAAATCTGACAATCTTTCGTCATTCAGAACCTGGGAAGAAGATATATTCATCGTTAAAAGTTGCAAAGTGAGAAACAGTAGCTCTTTAGGTGGTATAGTCTCAAATTCTGAGAAAACCTTGACTACAGCTTGATATTCTTTGGTATCTTTTAGATCAAGGAAATTAATATTAAAATTTGGCTCAATAATTTTCCCTTCATTTACTCGATTTATCCAAACACCTATAATGTAGGGAAGTGCTAATAGCCTCTCGTCTGTGAATTTTATACTTAAGTGAACTTCAATTTGTTCGAGTTTTTTTCGAAGGGTCTCTATTTCACCTTCTTTGATTACTGTATAATGTAAGACAATTTTTTCCCCTTTATAAAATGAGAGTATTGTCTGTATGACCATAATTAGTAATCGTCTTTTATCAAACTCTTGACCTTGAATTATGTAGCCATCTTGACGTGAATAAACTATTTTAAGCTGGTAGTTCTCTAAATCATATTGGGCTGCCTTTATTGTTCTTAATACTGTATTCTTTCCTACCCCAAATGCTGAGGATAAATGAATTAATGATAGCTCCTCATCTCTACTAAGTAACATGAGTAGAAGAACTGTAATACGTTCCTTCTCGGATAAAATGTATGTTTCTACATCCATATCTTCATTATTTAAGGGAAGTATATGAGTTAATGATGAAGGCACAATAAAGTTTCCAGTTTTTGTTCTTTCAATTTTAGGTTGGTTCAAACTACCTATCCAATCATTAACCTTTTCAAAGCTATAATTAATTTGACGTCGATTAATTCCCAGCTTACCTTCTAAAACAGTTAAGGATGTGTTTGGGTTGTTTATAATTTCCTGGAGTAATTTCATGCTCCTTTTATCGATATGCACTTACTAACACCTCCTTCTTGATATTAATTGTAAACGCTAACAGCTATATGAGTAAGCCCCATTTCATCACCACTTTTTGTATGTATTCATCATGTGAATTGTTTCACGTACAAATGATATTATAACAATAATTATAAAAACCGGTACTCTAGGCGAGATCAGAAACGTTTAAATCCGTATTATTCATACTAATTATTTACTTATATATTATCCGTGAAGATAGCCATATTTTGAAAGTAACAATACATGGAAAGGAAATTACTGTATTGAATATTGTATCTTTAGATTAATTTAGTAAACGGATAACTTAATCAATTAGCTCATTAAATTAATCATTACCAAAAAAAAAGAGCATTTCTCTTAATTAAGAAAAACGCTCTTTCTTTTTTCTAAAATTGCATGTTATTTAGACCTTTACATATGTATAAAGTGCAGGCTTTTTATACATTCTCCTTCCACCTGGATCTTGGGACAAACCAGTCATATCAAGGATGTATAAAAAGCTGCATAATCCCGTTCGAACAACAAGCCTTGAACCCTGCTGCCGCAAGGGTTCTTTTTGATGATGTGTACCGGAAAGGGGTATTATGTAAACTGATTTTGTATATGATATGCATTAATTACAACCACTTTATAAGGGAAATAGTAATTGCATAATGTAGTCATAAAACAGCCCTACAAATACGATGCAGCCTAACGTTAAAAAAGCACTCCAAAGGAATATAAAATACTTTTTCTTTACTATGTAGCAATACAGGCTTAAAAACGAAAAGACAATAAATAAAAAACCCAAACTTACAAATAGCCATCCACCTAAGCTATGATTAGACATAAAAAACTGAGCTTTTATCAAGATACTAAAGGTTAAGATCATAACTAAAATAAAAGCTACTACAAAAAAGTTAAAAACTTTTAAACGAATATTGTTGATAGATAGCTTCTTCTGTAACTGTTTATCTGATTTTATTAGATAATCTAGGGTAATACCATATACTTCGCTTAACTGGACAAGGTTGATTATATCTGGAACTGACTTATTGTTTTCCCATTTTGAAATAGCTTGTGCAGTTACATGTAGTTTTTCTGCTAATTGTTGTTGAGAGTAATTATGTTCTTTTCGAAGTTCTCTTAATTTATCTCCTAAATTCATTTGTCTCTCCTCCTTCATTCCCAATATAGACGAAGTTAGGAAGACAATCACGATAATATTAGTTGTTTTTGGTAAACTCCTATATAAACCAGTGGTTGAATTAGACTTTCAGGCTACTAAGAGTACCTAGAATTGTGATTATGTTGACTAGAAATTACTGTTATCTGTATATAAAATGTACGTAACTAAGTATATTCAAAGGAGTTGTCTCGTTTTGTTGGATTATATATGGTTCGATGGAGATTTACCTATTTTGTCCCAATTACCTAATGACTTTAATTCTGCTGCTATTCTATTCCACCCTTTTATTCAAATGCCCTTTGGTTGGGATAAATCAAAGAGAGAAAATCCTTATCAGCATATATATCCTAGTGATGAGGAAATGCTTAAACTTGGAGAACCAATATCATGGAAAGAAGTAATGGCCAAATGTAATTTAAAATCCTACAAGGAACTATTCAAAGCGTTGCAACACCTTACTGGTGTGCCTAGTGATGCATATAAAAAATTAGCTCCTTATGTTAATTCTAACCCAGATTTTTATTACCCCGAAGAAGATCGTACATCGTTGTTTATACTAAATAGTTTAGTAGAGATCCTCTGTTCAAAAGGGGCAAATACTTTATATTTTTCTGAACCTATTCACGACACAAACGGTTCATTTAAAGTCAATGATATGTCATCTTTAGAAATAGCTAACTTATCTCCTAACGAGTCAATTATCACAGATGAAAATATGGATTTTGCATTTATGGGGATCTATGATTCGTTTATAACATTGCTTTTAGCTAAAGATACAAATATTGAGGATACAATCAAGTCTCTAAACCTCGAAGCTTTAATATGTGATAAAGAAACACACCTTAATTCGTTTATTTAATAGGTACCGATAAGGGGTTTTATGTTAAGTATATTAATTAAAAATAAAAGAAAGGAAAGTTAGTATATCAAGTTTAACTTCCCTTTCTTATTTAAAATGAATTTATTTATCTTCGCAACTGAAATTGTATCCTAAAGTTAAAAAGGTCATCTCAACTTCTGGAGTACCACCTTTTGCATAGCATTTATCACTGGCCACGTTTACTTCTTTATTATTAAAATAAGACTTTGTTCCAATTAATAAAGCTATTCCTACTACTAAGATGGACAAAACTCCTAATAGTAGTTTTGTATTTAATTTCATTTGTTTTCTCCTTTCAGTTGAGCCTATAAATAAAAAGGATTAGTATAAGCTAACCCTTTTTATTTATAACTATTTCTTTTTACATTCAAAATTGTAACCACCGGCTTTTTGTGCATCGCCACTTTTGGTTGTGCCTTTTAATCCAGCTTTATCATTACTAGAAACCTTAGGATTTCCTCCTTTAGCATAACATTTATTAATTAATGTCATTTTTTCTTTGTGACTAAAGTACAGTGCTGAAAAAATAATGCCTCCTGCTAAAACCATTCCAATGGCTATAGGGATTAGCCATACCCAGTTTGCATGAGCTCCGTCTACATCTACATCTGCATTAAGTTCATCAGGATCAATACCATTTAAGTCTAATATAGTATTAATCTCTTCTTCTGTTAAGTTTTCTAATCGATTTTTTATTTCTTTTAATTCTTCGTCATCAAAATCATAATAAGATTTCGCTTTTTCTTCCGAAAGTAATATCTTATGTGTTTCAGGATTATAAAATCCGGACTTATTCAAAGCATCATATTTCTCTTGATAATCTGGATCGTTACTGTTTGCAGATGCTGAATTTAAAGAAAAAGTAAAAACTAATAAAAAAGACATCAATACTAATAATGGTTTTGAGATTTTCTTTGTCATATTTCCCCTCCTGTGCTTGTATATAAATCAGACAACTATTAGATAATATAATACATTAATACCAATATCAAGGGTTTTTTCATTTATTTGTATAATAATAGACCTACTCCATATGTTTTCATATCCCCAATTTTTTTAGAATGGTTATTTAAAAAATTTAGATTAACATGTTTTTTATCTTCAAGATAAAGAGAGAGAATACTAGATACATAAGCAGCTGAAAAAGAAGTTCCACTCTCATATTTTAATTTAGACTTGTTGTTTATAACTGGGACTTTAACGCCTGGAGCTACAACATCAATCTTACCTTTTGCAGCATAGTCATATATTTTATTTTTTTTATCAATTGATGATACAGAAATAACATTATGGTATTTAGCAGGATAATCAGGCTGATAACCCATATTATTACCTGCAGCTGCGACTACAATGATCCCATTCTCTACAGCATTGTTAATTGCTTTCTTTAATTCAATATTATCTTTAGAAAAGCCAATACTTAGGTTAATAATATCAGCTTTTTCTTCTATTGCTTTATTTATACCCTTTGTAACACTATCAACAGTTCCACGGCCTTTATCGTCTAAAACTTGTATATCAAGAATTTCTGCTTGTTTATTTACACCAATATTTTCATTGTTTTTGGCTGCTATTATACTTCCAATCATAGTCCCGTGACCGTATTTATCATCAGTAGTTTTGGTATTATCCAAAGCATTATAAGAATAACTGATCGAATGTTTTAATTCGTCTATCTTAGAAATACCACTATCCAATACTGCGATTTTAATTTTATAATCACTTTTTTCATGTTTCTTTAGTATTACATCAGATATTTCCCAGTTTTCTTTATTATGTACTTGTTCTATGTTATGAGATTTTTCTGAAGTGCAAGCTTGTAATACTGTTAAACTCATTAAAAATATAACTAAAGTAAATATTTTATTCATTTAAAACAACCTCCTAACTTTTTCCTCTCTTTTTTACTAGGTTTAAAAACTAGAAATGCTATTAAACCAAGAATTATTTATTATGAATGCTAGCAACCCTGGTATATGAATTGTATTTATAAGATCACCCTTAAAATTCCTATAAATTACAATATTATCATATTTAAACGATTTTAACATTTTTTCTAGCTATAACAACTTATAAAAGATGATTTATAAATAAAGCCTTTGCTTTCAATGGTTACCCTATAAGGAGAGATTTTTATTTCTTCTTAGAATAGTAGTATTCTCTAATAAATGAATTGTAATAGAATTTGATTGTTAGATTGTCTAAAAGTAGGAATTATCATGTTCCATTTGAATACTAGTTATATACTCTTAAAACGAAAGTGGGGGCTAGTATCAGGCTGATAAATTTAAGGCGTTCCGAAAAAAGGTTTTATGTTAACTGGCTTTGTATATGATATTCATTAATTTCTCACCCTTTATTTAGAAATATAAAGAGAACTTACTATGATAAAATCATAGTAAGTAGAAAAAATTGTAACGGGAGTAAATTATGAAAAATAAAGATTTTATATTATCCATTCTTTTAAATGTATTTTTGGCTTACCTTTGGATCTTTCTTATTTATTTAATTTTTGATTTCGTTAAGCTAAAAGATAATGCTTTATTGTTTGGGATAGTTTTAGCATCCATAGGTACTTTACTTTTTGCAGAGGTGATAAGAAGGGTTAATCCCTTTATTAAATATAAAATTACTCATCCTGTAAAAGTTGCGGGCTTTATATCTTTTGGCTTTATTGCTGTGGCCAATTTATATTGGATAAGTTTTTGAAGATGATAAAGATTAGAACAAGCAGCTTAATTTAAGCTGCTTGTTCTTTTAAGTGCCGATAATTTGTTTGATGTAAACTAAACCTGTACAGAAGATTTATAACAATCTACGTCTCTAGATGTATAGTAATAATGAAGAATCAGTGTTAAAATTTTCTATGTAAATTAATGGATATTATATGGAGGATATTTATGAAAAAAGTTTATATTGGGGTCATAGCAGCTTTGAGTATATCTATACTCTTGTTTGGCTGTAGCTCAAAGGAAAAAGATATGAAGGAAGACGTAAACTTAGGGTTTGACCAAGCTAAAAAAGTAGAAGTATCATCTGTAAATCATCCAGACATAGTATTAAATACTATTGATAAGCAGCAAGATATAAATACATTTATTAATAAACTAAAAGTGGATAAATGGAATTCTGCAGAGATCCCTGCCGATGTTAAAAAAGAGAATGTCTATAAAATGTATCAGGAAGGAACTGTTAAGTTGGGGGAATCATCAAATAAGGGTAAAAAAGACCTTAAACAAGTTACTACTTACAAAGGTATTCCTTATATTGACGTTGAAATTAAAAATCTTAATTTACAGCTTAAAGTTCCCAATGATGTATCTGAATATCTGTCTAGTCAAAGTCAACAGAAACATTAGTTACATACATAACAGGTATAAGAAATAGAGCCCTGAGAGTGTTGAACACTTTTAGGGCTTTATTTTTACCGATAACGCACATTATGTTAATTAAATATATTGACTACAAAATATAGAAAAAGTGATATTATATGGTTATTAAATTAGATTAGGAGAACTCATGTAATGTCTAGTTTCGACTTTGCTACATTTTTGCTTACTCTTACCGTATGGTCTCCAGTGATTATACTGGTTTTACTCATATTGGGTATTTTTCTCTATAAAAAAAATAAGAAAAGACCTTATTAATAAGGTCTTTTTATTGCTTATAACATTGATTATGGTACCTAAACTGTTACTTTAATGTTATTTTATCAACAGGAGGAACAAAATATGAATTTAAAGAAGAGCCAGTCTTATATCGATTTGACGGTAAGAAATTGGGATAACACAGAGTTTGGAAGTACATTAAGTGAAATGTGCGAAGCAGCTAGAGAATATGAAAATGATTATGTTGAAGTCCATCAAGTAGTTAATTTAGGGAAACGTAAAGGAGAATGGCATTACTTGATTATCTTAAATATCAGTCAAGATTTAGATAATTTGGGGGCACTGATAGAAAGTAATTATAGGTGATTAAACTCCTCTCTCCTATATGGGTTAGAGGAGTTTTTTGGTTCTTGTAATACCTGTTATGTAAACGAGAGATTTATATGGTATACATAATCAATTGTCTACTTTTTAGGCTTAGGAATCTCTATGTACGTTCATTTTATATCGCTTTTTTAACCAAAAATAAAGAATGAATTCGCTGATAATAAAAATAAGTACACTTATAAATGTAGTTGCTAAAAATTCGAAGATATTGAGAATAGACATAGAGTGGCCCCACCACCAATATCTAAAATTTGTTCCGAACAAAACGAGATGGATAAAGAGAGAAATTGCTTGAACTTCCCCTATTGATCTATTGGATTTCATAATAAGTATCTTTCCAATAAAGAAACTGATTACAAAAGATAGAACAATGAATACAAAATAAAAAGAACTAGCCAATAAGGCTTCTTGTGGTGAATACATTGTAACCCTCCTTTTATATACATTATTTTACCATTAATTATAATTAAAGGAAGTTGGTTTTTGTATTAAGAATTGATAACGGTAACTGTGGTTATGTTAACTAACTTTGTGTGGAGTATACATAAGGTAATTGAAGAGTATTAAAGTATATGGGAAAATAATTGAGGAATTTTAGGTTTTTTAATACTATGCAAAAGGATCTATTTAAATAGATAGTTTCAACCAAGGAGGAAACAAATGCGAGACTGTCCCGAAGAATTAGACTTTATTTCATTATTTGAATGTATTCCACTTAAAAAGGACCAAAATGAGAGCTTTTTGTACGATGAGTCCACTTTTATCTTTACGAACGAAATAAACAGGTTCGAAGTGAAAATCTCACCATTCTATAATTCTTTCTCGCTTTCAGTAACGGATTTAGAAGATGATGAAATCTTTTACTACAGTCTCGAGTCGGTTACAAAGATTGAGATCGTGAATGATAATAAAGAAAGTAAAGCGATTCGATTATTTATAGATCAAGGAATTGACCGTTTTATAATGATTATGAATTTAGTATTTAGACCCAAATTTAAAGTTGTGCTAAAGGAGGTTTTAGATTCCTAGAAGGAGCATTAAGTTAACTAGGGTTGTATAGAGTATACAGCTTCATTTATTGAATTAGATGAATTAAACTAATAAATAAATGGGGGTAAAAATATGAATGAAAAAATCTTAGGTTCTTTCGAATTGAAAGGAAATCAACTTATTGTTTCAGATCCGTGTTATCCAATAGAAGATGCTTTTGACGAAAGTGACATATTATCTTGGGTATTGGAGCCAGCTAAAAGTGGAGAATGGGAATCGACTGTCTTCTTCACCGAAGATTTTACGATAACTAAATTAATGGTTTGTCACCGTGATGTTGAACTGGGTTCAGAATGGGTAGAAACAGGTAAAAATATTGGCGTTGATTCTGCTATGGCGGGTATATTTGATGCATCCGTTTTCGGAAGAGATGAAGCTATTTCATATGAAGTGAAGAATATTTATGAAATAGAAATGGACGAAGAAGGCATGAAATATTATGTCGCGTGCTCAGACATCATCGCTTCTTCTGATGACGAAGCTGGTATCGTACCCGGTGGCACAATTTCAATGTCTGGCATAGGTGATGGATACTATCCCGTTTTTGTTCAATACAATGATCAAAATGAAATTGTAGCTGTGTTATTGGAATTTTACATAGAAGATGAAGAGGAATGAAGTAATAAGAGACTTTCAATAAAGGAAGTCTCTTATTACTTCCTAGAACGTGTTTTATGTTAACTAATTTTGTATTAGATATATAACCTAAAATCAGAAAAAACGACTGGAATTATAATAGAATATTTAAAGCGCTCATCTTTCTTTTAACTTGCTAAGGAAGTAATACTACACTAATATTGACAGGTACAGCAATTGATTTTTAAATAAGAGGTGTATTAATGAAGCTAGATGAGTTTACAATTGGACAAGTATTTGAAACCAATTCCTTTAAATTAACAAAAGAAGATATTATGAGATTTGCAAAGGAATTTGACCCTCAATATATGCATTTAGATGAGGAAAAAGCGAAACAAGGGAGATTTAATGGAATTATTGCTTCTGGAATACATACAATGGCGCTTTCATTTAAGCTGTGGATTGAACAAGGTATGTATGAGGAAGATGTTATTGCTGGAACAGAGATGAATAATATCAAATTTATAAAACCCGTTTATCCAGGAGATGAATTGCATACTATTGTCAAAGTTATTGATAAAGAAACGAGAAAAAGGGAAACGGGAATCCTTACTGTCTTATTATCTACTTATAATAAAGAGCAAAAAGTATTTGAAGGTGAGTTGTCCGTACTGATTAAAAAATAAATTCTCATTGAAATCGGTGAAGGTCTCCAAGTACTTTTCTGGGTTTTCTTACTATAAATGCTTTTCGCTTAAAAATAACCTGGTTTGTAGAATTGTGTACTCTCTCCACGATCAGTTATCATAATGGAATTTATAAATACAAAAACAAGTCACTCTTTTTTATAAGATGTGACTTGTTTTTACCTATAATTTAGATTATTTCATTAATTTTTGAACCTGTTTCTGATAGAAAATCAACCTATATCAGCTAACAGCTTGTTTATTTTTAAATGCTATTTCTAGTTCAATTTCTTCTAACGTTCGACCTTTTGTCTCAGGAACATATTTCATAACAAAGAGGAAAGCAAAAATTCCAATAACTGCATATGTTAAGAAAAGGACTCCTACTCCAACAGCCTCTACAAGTACTGGAAATGACATCGAGATGACGATATTTGAAAGCCATAAAGCTGTACTTGCTACACCCATTGCTACGCCACGCACATTCATAGGGAAGATTTCACCAAGAATGACCCATACGACCATACCCCAACTTGCTGAATAGGCAACAATGAACAAGGAAAGGCAAGTAAGTAACAACCACACCGGCACTTCAACCCATATCATTCCAACTCCAAGCGTACCCAGCGCAATTGTCATACCAATGTTTCCAATTAACAATAGCTTTTTACGGCCAATTTTATCAATAAGGAGCATTCCAAGAATCGTAAACAAAATATTAAAAACTCCAATACCTATTGTTCCTGCAATCGCTGCTGTAGAACCGAATCCAGCTGTACTTAGAATCGTTGGTGTATAGTAGATAATTGTATTGGTTCCAATGATCTGTTGAAATACAGCAATGCCGATTCCAATAAATAAAATAGAACGTAACCCAGGTGCAAAGAGTAGCTTTAAGTTTACCTTTTTTTCAGCCTTTACCTGCATAATACTTCTTATTTCTTCTTCTACTTGGTGTGAATACCTTGTTAGAGATAACACTTTACGTGCTTCATCTTCACCTACATTCTGCCAAAGCCATCTTGGGCTTTCGGGCATAAAGAACATTCCTAGCATCAGTAAAATAGAGGGAATAATGGCTAATCCTAGCATCCAATGCCAATTTTCTGAAGCTGCAAACATGTAATTTACAAGGTAGGCCATAAAAATGCCAAGAGCATTCATAATCGTGTTTAATGAAGAGACCTTACCGCGAATATTTGCTGGAGCCATTTCAGCTAAGTATAGAGGTACAATACCTGAAGCTCCTCCAACTGCTATTCCCAGTTCAATACGAAACGCAATTAAAGTATGTACATTAGGAGAAATAGCTGTTCCAATTGCGCCAATCGTAAAGAGTACACCTAGGATAATGATTGTTTTCTTTCTTCCATATTTATCGGCTACAGGTCCACTAAAAGCTGCGCCTATAAGGGCCCCAATTAAAACGCCACTTACCACTAACCCCTCAAGAAAAGGTGTTAGCCCCATGTCTTTCTTTATAAAAAGAAGAGCACCTGAAATAATCCCTGTATCATAACCAAATAAAAGCCCACCTAAAGCACCAAAACAATAAATTACCCACCTATACATTTTTTGTTTATTCATGGTCCACCCATCCGCCCCTTTAGTTGAATCTTTTTTAGCAAAGAAATACTATTTAGAGTTGTTTTACAGGTATGAAGTTATTTTGTAAGAACGATAAACTTTCTTCAGCGAACGTATAAATCTTATTCATGTTGGCTCCTTTATTCGCTTGAAAAGGATTTGGACCGGGGGCTGTTGCTTCTACTACAACATATCCGTCAAAGTTTATCCTTTTTATCCCTGAGATAAATGGCTTAAAGTCGATGAGTCCACGCCCCATACTTCTTCGATTGCTATCAGCTACATGAAGAATATGCAGGTTATCCTGTGCATCTAAAAAGGGAAATTCAAGATCTCGCTCTTCAATGTTCATATGATAGGAATCTAACAACATTTTCACTTTAGGGTGATTAACTTCTTTCACAAATTTTGTAGCATCGGCTCCTGTATTAACGATGCAACTCTCATATCTGTTTAAAGGCTCTATTACAAGAGTAATATTTAATTCCTCTGCTTTTTTCGTTAATTTTTGTACAGAGTCAATCGCCCATTTCCAGTCCTCTCCTTCCGCGCCCATCGGAGTCGTTTTTCCAACCGCAGAAGGACAAACAACTAAATATTCTGCTCCTACCTCTTTAACAGCTTCGATTTGCCTTTCAAAGTATGAGACTGCTTTTTTTCGGTTATCTTCGCTTCGATTGGCTAAATCTTGTTCTTCGTTCGGCCAACCAGTATCACCTGTCAAACCACTTATTTCTAGATTTAAATTTTTCGCTAATTGTTTAATATCGCACCATTTATAGTCGTCTACTGCAGCTCTAATTTCTATTGCGTCATATCCGGTTTTTGCCACAAACTCCATTGTCTTTTCTAAAGGAATATCTCCAAACGTCCAACTACAAATTGAAAATTTCATGTTTATTCTCCTTTTTATACATTTAATTTATTTTAGAAGTGCTGAATTTTAGAAAGTTAAACCTAAAAAGAAGAACCTAGCCATTAATGATATCGCTTTCTTTTTAGGTCAAATAAAATAATGCTTTTATAGTGAAGATAGTTTAATTAAATCAACTGTACACTTTCCTTAATTTTGACTGGTGCATTTGTCTTAACAGATTCAATACAAGCAAGTGCAATAGAAAGAGCTCTGCGAGCATCGTTACCTGTTACATATGGAGTACTTCCATTACGCACACATTCTACAAAAGAAGTGAGTTCTGCCACGTAAGCATCGTGTAATAATTCAGTGTCTCTTCGATATGTATCCCTACTTATTCCTTCTGAAGTGTAGCGAATCATATTTGTTTGTTGAACACCTCCAGCTATTACCATACCGTCTGAACCAAATACTTCACCGCGAACATCATATCCATAAACTGCTTGGAAATTTGCTTCAGCTGTTGCAATTGCTCCGTTATCAAAACGGATGTTAACAACTGCAGTATCAAGGAGACCTTTATCTTTAAAATCTGGACGTACAAGTGCATCGGCTACTGCATAAACTTCAATTGGTTCTGCACCTGGATTTAAATAGAGTAATGTATCAAAATCATGGATTAGCGTTTCTAAGAATATTGTCCATTCTGGAATTGGGGTCGGATCCCCCAATCCTGGATCACGCGTCAAAGATCTCAATAACTGTGGAGTTCCGATTCTACCTTCCACAATATTGTTATAAGCAGCTCTAAAATCTGAAGCAAAACGACGGTTAAAGCCAACTTGTAAGGGAACGTTTGCGTTCTGAGCTGCCAATATGACTTTATCTGCTTCTTCTAGGGTAATCGCCATTGGTTTTTCACAGAAAACTGCTTTCCCGGCATTAGCAGCAGCAACAACGAGATCTGCATGTGAACGGGCAGGAGCTGCAATAACTACTGCGTCAATATGTGGATCTTGGAACATTTCCTTTGGATCTGTATATGCCTTTGATACTCCCAATTCTTTCGCAAGTCTTTCAGCAGCTCCTGAAACTGGATCAGCAATTGCGTTAAGCTTTGCTCCATGAATCTTATGAGCAACTGTTCTTCCATGAAAACTTCCCATACGTCCTGCACCAACCAGACCAATTCTAATTTCTTTCATTTTTCTTCCCCCTCAGGATTAAATAAAGTTAACTTTCTCTTGTCGATTCTTTTTATAGCGCTTTCATTTTTGGGTTAATCAACCCTTTTAGAATTTGTAAAGCTAATAATTAAGGAAAGCTCTTTCCTTGATATTGAGTTTATCCTCTAGTTTTTTTATTGTCAATAATTTTTTAAAAATTTAAATAATACATATAATTTTCTCTTTCACCTGAATTTTTAGATTATATAGCCTTTTTAAGCGTTCTAAACATAGCAAACCAACTCTAAGTTTCTTGTAAGTATTAGTAAACTAAATTTTTACATTCCTAGAACGAAGGAAAGTTCTTTCCTTTTTTGCGTTTTCTTAACATCAATAAGAATTATCATAATAAGTTAATAACGTTAATAGGAAAGCTCTAAATAGATTGCCCATAGATAACTATATTTCAGATATAAGTTAGACTTTATCACATAGAAAAAATAGCAATATCTTACCTATGTAAAGGAAAGAATTTATATAAGCATAAAGCCATATAATGAATAGATCAATACGTTATTAGTTACAGTAACGAAACACAAGGCTATCTTAAATAAGCTAAATTCGCTATGGATATTGTGTAAGGTTCTTATGATTTAGGATTATTGATTTTCTTTACTTTGAAAAAGATAGCAAAAAAAGCTACATAGCTTCAAAACAAGCTGTGTAGCTTTCTTACTCTTGAAAATTAATTACTCAATACATAAGTATTTAACTTTAATAACGGTATTAATTACTAAAAGGTTTAATTATTTTGTCTACATTCATGTATTCGTTTTATTATGAGAAGTAGATGCACGAACTACTAATTTTGGAGATAAAACGATTCGTTGCTTCGTCTCCTTTGAATCTTCAATCTCCTGTATTAATAGTTCAACAACCTTCTTACTCATTTCATGAATGGGTTGAGCTATTGTAGTTAAAGGAGGATCACAAATTGTCGATAGGACAGTGTCGTCAAACCCAATAATTGATAGATCTTGCGGAACTTTTATCTTAAATTCACGCGCACCTTGTATTGCTCCAATCGCAAGAAATTCGGTTGAGGCAAAAATAGCTGTCGGGGGAATAGACAAATGTAGAAGTTCACGTGTAGACTGCTTTCCTTCATCAAGTGAAGTATTATTGAGAGACACTAAACTTTCATCATATGGCAATCCGGCTTTCCCGAGAGCTTGCTTATATCCCTCAAATCTTGCTCCTATAGTCGGAAACTTAATGTCTTCAGTAATCATTGCAATTCTTTTATGACCTAAGCTTATCAAGTATTCTGTAGCCTCATAGCCTCCCAGAAAATCATCCACTAATACTGCATCCACAGCAAGCGAAGATACATCTCTCGAAAGTAATGCAACTGGAATGTCAGCCTTAAGGAGCTCCTTAATGGCTTTATCCTCTTTTAATCCGGTAGCAATTATAATACCATCTATGTACTTTTGTTTTAATATAGAAATGTATTCGATTTCATTTTTTAAATCATTGTCCGTACTACAAATCATTAAACTATAGCCGAACTTCTTAACATGATTTTCAATACCCCTTGCTATCTCTGCCATGAAAGGATTTGCAATATTAGGTATCAAAAGTCCAATAGTTTGAATACGTTTTTTGACGGACGCTACCACACTAGGTTGATAGTCTAATTGGTGCATCGTATCCCTAACCTTTTTTCTGGTTTTCTCTGCGATACTCCCTGTATTATTTAATACTTTAGAAACGGTTGAAATAGATACTCCAGCTTCCTTTGCTACATCATATATGGTTGGTTTCATTCCCTTTCCCTCTTTTCTCTTAACGCATCATACATTTATTTTAACTTATTTTAATTATAGGCGAAATGATTACCAAATTAAGTTTATTACTTGCAACAATCTTTTTTTATCTTTAGGTATTAATAGTTATTCATATATGATAAAAACCTGATAAACATAAGAGTGTTTATGTTAACTACAAAACGGAAATATCTCATTTCTAGATGATTTAGTTTTTTTCTGCTATTTAGAAAGTACATTATGGTCACTAACTTTAATCTTTACTAAAGAAAAAAAGCAGAACATTAATTAAAGTTCTGCTTTTCATTGTTACTGGATACTCACTGTTTTAGAAAGACTTTAGAAAATAAAGACTTCTTAATTTTATTTGTCCGTAAAAATTTCTTTATCTACCAATCTATCTACATTTACTTCTCTTGATAGTACATTTTCCTCTTTAAATACGTCTGCCACTGTCTGTACAGCAAGTATATCCTTTTCTTCAACAGGTCTTACTTCAGCATTTACTCGTCCATTAATTGTTCTTGAAACGTCATTAGGCAACCTCGTAATATTAGAATACAGTTTAATGTACTTCTCTTTGTTTTGATTTTCCCATTCCCATGCTTTTGAAATTCGTTTAATGACGTCCTGAAGTGCTGCTTTTTTTCCAGGATCCTGTAGTGCTTTGTCTGAAGCTGTGATAAACCCTAATCCTGTATTAATACCTTTGCCAGTACGCAATACTCTTCCTTCGTTTTTCTCAGCAATCGCTAAATATGGATCAAAAGTAGCCCATGCTTCTAGCTGGCCAGCTTTGAAAGCTGCGGCGGCATCAGTAGGAAGAACAAACTTAACATTAACATCTTTCGTAGACAGGCCTTCTTCTTTTAGCGCTTCAATTAATAAATATTGCGCAATACTACCTTTTGCAGATGAAACTACAACTGTCTTTCCTTTTAAATCCTTTATCGATTTAATTGAGGAATTTTTCTTAACCAATATTCCTACAGCTTCGGGAGAAGATACGCTAGTAGCAATAATTTTTAATGGCACCTTCGAAGCTGCGGCGGCGAGTACGGGCGTATCTCCAGCAGGGGCTGTATCTACTGATCCTGCTTTTAACGCTTCAAATAAAGGAGCCGCGCCTTGAAAACTCGCCCACTTTACTTTATATGGTGTACCTTCTAGTACCTTAGAAGCTTCTACTTTGGCCTTCGTCATTCCAGCTTGATCTCCTAACACAATCGTTACTTTTGACAAATCTACCTTCTCTTTTCCTGCTGTTTCCTTTGTCTCACTGCAGCCAGATAAAATAGATATACTTCCTATAGTAAGAATGCTTGCTACTAAAATCCTCTTAGATAGGTTTTTCCTCGCACAATCTAAAGTTTTTTGAAGGATGTTCATATGTACTTATTCTCCTTTTCATCATACTTACTTAGGCATTGATATTCTTATATCAATGCCTAAGCTCTTTCTGTTATTTAATTTAATACATCCGGCTCCTCATCAAGTAGCTTATACCATAGCTGTTGAAAGTTGAACCAGCCTCCGGACGGACTGCTTACTTGAGAGTGCGTCAAAACAGCCGTTTCATGATTGATTGGAATAGGTTTTCCTGCTGCTTCGGCAAGAAGCTGAGCATGGCAAGCTCGGTCCATAGCAATAAACCAATAAGCTGCTTCATCTACGCTATCTCCAACCGTAAGAAGCCCGTGATTTCTTAAAATAACGCCCTTATATTGCTGAAGTGCATCAGCAATGCGTTCACCTTCACTTTTCTCTAATACTACTCCAGTAAAATCATCAAATAAGCCGTGATCTTGATAGAATACACACGAGTCTTGGGTAAGAGGATCAAGCAACCTTCCTAAAGACGACCATGCTTTACCATAAAGGGAGTGGGAGTGGGCAGCAGCAATTACATCTGGTCTTGCTTGATGAATTTGCGAGTGAATTGCGATTGCTGCTTTGTTAATTGGACGATCTCCTATGACGACATCTCCGTTGTGATTAACAAGATGCAAATCACTAACTTTCATTTGTCCAAAATGTACACCAAGTGGATTTACCCAGTAATGATCTTTTTTCTCAGGATCTCGAACTGTTATATGCCCCGCGACCCCTTCATTAAATCCAAATTGATTAAAAATTCGAAATGCACCTGCTAGTCTTTCCTTACGATGTTGGCGCTCTTCCTCTACATTTTGAAATGTTGGCTGGTTATAAATTGACGCTGCTTTCGTTGACATAATCATCCACCTTTCCGAATATTCGTTTTTTTTATTTCGACTGTATTTTTTCTACGTCACTATTTAATTCACTTGTCCAAAACTTCTTAACATCTATTTCTTCCTTTAGAAGTGACTCTGAATAAAATGTATCTGCTACATCTTGTTCCGACTTAATTTGCTTAGTAGTGATAGGAGTAATAATGCTTGGACGCTGTTCTTCTCCTTCTTTCAGTGTTGTCAATGCCTGGCTTACTGGCTGATGTGTATTTATTGCGACCACTTTTGCCCATTTCTCTTCGTTTTCTCGTGTCCATTTATGAGCTTTTTGCAATCGATCTAGCAGGTCAACCAATGCTGCTTTTTTATCTTTATCCTCGAGGAGCTTAGGCGGTACGGTAATAAGGAAGTTTCCAGATAGAATGTCTTTACCACTTGCTATCGTTTTTGCTCCTTTTTCATGAGCTGATATAATAGATACACCATAGCTTGCAAATGCGTCCACATTTCCTCCCAAAAGCGCTGTAAGCCCATCAGATGTAGAAAGTTCCACTGGCTTAATATCTTTCCACTCTAAACCCTCTTCTTTTAGCAGTTTGAGCAGAAAATAATGAGCCGTTGTATTTTTTACATAAGCAACTTTTTTTCCTTTTAAGTCAGCTATGCTTTTTACTGAAGAATTTTTGGGAACAACTACTTCTTGATTTAATGTATTACCTTCTTGTACAGCAACTACCTTGAAGTTCCCATTTCCTTCAGATAAATTAGCAAATATAGGAGGGATTTCGCTGGATAGTGAAAAATCAATATGGCCGCCTGCCATTGCCTCAAGCTGAAGGTTTCCACCTTGAAATACGCTGTAATCAATCTTATATGGTGTATTGTCTAGCCCAGCTGCCTTTAACTCCTCTTCAATACTGCTCCATCCTGTTTGCGCTACTCGTAACGTTACATCAGAGAGTTCATTTTTTTCTGGTTGACTAGCAGAGCTTTTTTGATCACAAGCAGTCATCAAGCACCCTATAAATATGGTTAGTAACAGAAGCACGAACCGAAGACGAAAAACTCGTTTTTTCATTTGAACACTGGTCACCCCTTTAACCTTCATACTTTATTGCACGCTCCTTTTATATTCTCTTCTCATTTTTAAGGAGACCAGTACGAATTTTGAACGTCAATTTGTTTTGTAATTAATTTCATTTCTAAAAGGTCATTTGCCTGATCTTGAAGGTCATCTGCAGCTTTTTGATTCATAAATTGAACATCAGCTGGCTTTTTCTTTAATATCTCTTGCCAAGTTTCAACTGGAATCTTGGTAGCATTCGATACTAATTCAGCTGCTTCCTTAGGATTTTTATTGATTTCTTTTCCAACCTTTTGAAGTTCTAATACAATTCGTTTTGTTGCTCTCGGATTATTTTTTACAAAATCCTCGCCAGCTACATAGAAGGAACGAAAGGAAACAAGACCAGTAGCATCAGATAACACGCGATTCCCCTTATTTGCAGTGGTTGTAAAGTAAGGTTCCCATATAACCCATGCATCTACTTGGCCTTGTGAAAAAGCAACACTGGCTTCTGGTGGATTGAGATAAACTGGCTTTATATCGCTCTCTGTCATCCCTTCCGACTTCAGCGTTTTTAACAGCAAGTATTGGGAGATTGAAGCTTTATTAAAAGCAACCTTCTTACCTTTAAGATCTTTAATAGTTTTGATAGACGAATCTTTCTTTACTAAAATGCCTTCGGATTCAGGTACAGAAGGTTCACTTGCAATATATACAAAATCAAGCCCTCTTGCTTTTCCAAATAAAGAAGGAGAATCACCTAAACTACCAATATCAATACTCCCTGCATTCAACGCTTCTGCTACTGCAATTCCTGTATTGAACTCATACCATTTCACTTCATATCCTAATTTCCCTAAGTTCTTTTCCAGCAGCAGCTTTTTCTTTAATAGCAGCATAGGTGCAGACTTTTGATATCCTACTTTTACGACACCTTTTCCTTCTACTGATTGATTTCCTGCTGTTGTTTCTTTACCTCCTCCACATCCGGTTAAAGCTAGGAGCAACAGCACAATAATGGTTGTTGCATAAAATCTTTTTTTTCGAATCATCTTAAATCTCCTCTAGCTTTTCAGCATTTATTTTGCCTAGTGACGTACTTTTTTCTTATTATTTTGCACATATCGACCGAATCGGTCGATAAAATCTCCTTCTAGCACAGAAGCACGCGTCAGCTCATGAAAAGACTCGCCTGAATGACAAACCTCTTTTATTGTTTGAGTAGTGTACGGTGGAACATTTGCTAGAATCCTTGCCCATTTTAAACTACTCTTTTGGCCAGCTTCTTCATCCGCACTCAGTTCGTGAACTAAGCCATAATCCAAAGCTGTTTGTCCACTTATCTTCTTACCTGACAATGCTAAAAAACGAGCTTTGGAAGAGCCTATTTCATTGACCAAGCGCTGTGTCCCTAAAACCAATCCAAACTGCGGACCGGGAAATCGAAAGTATGCTGCTTCACTGGCAATGCGTACATCGCATGAAATAGCAAGATCAGCTCCTGCTCCGAAGGCATATCCATTTACAAAAGAAATCGTGGGAACAGGTAAATGGATCAGCATATCGAACAGCTTCGATAGTTTAGTGAAAAAATCGCTCGCTTCTTCATTGCTTAAGCCTTGAATAAACTGTAAATCCACGCCTGCACTAAAAGCATTAGATACTTCACTGTTTAAAATCAATGCGCCTACTGTTTCATCTTTTGAAATCTCCTCTAGGGATTGCTTAAGTTCTTCATATAATTCTTGATTAATAGCATTAAGGTTATGAGGTGCGTTTAAGGATAAAATAACAATTTTTTTAGATGATGGCTGATGATTCACCGTTACATTGACATATTTCATAGCTTCTCCTTCTTAACCTTTACTCGTTAGGTAGTACAATTGCACTGGGCTCGATTTCAGTCAATGGCAAGTCTGTGGCTAACTGAATATTTCTGTTCTTTAACAGCTGTTTAAACTCTGCAAAGCCGGTATTAGCACTTACTCGGTAAAAATGAAAACCTTTCGACTTGGCGCTGTCGTAAGATAATTCACAAAGCATACTAGGTGGTGCTGCTAGAACTGTTATGCCTTGACTTTCAGCCCATTTGACAACTGCGCCTCTCTTTCCTTGGCTTAAATAAATAGAGGGGTTTGTAAAGTCTTCCGTTTTTTCTGTTTCCGTATTGTATAACCGGATAATGTCTCCTTCCACAATGGGAACAATTTTTTCTGTCTTACTATTTAATACAACGGCTACTTGCATTACATTCTTCTCCTTTTATACGGTCGTAGCATCTTCTAAAAGCGACGACGTTTCTTTTTTCATAACTCTTGCTAACACTTTACTTTCTAGTTTTCCAAAGGAATGACTTCCTCTTTCACGAGGCCTTGAAAGAGGGATGCGTAAATCCATCGCAATCTTTCCTTCTTCAATTAAAATAACTCGATCTGCCAGTGTAATAGCTTCTGACACGTCATGAGTTACTAAAAGAGCAGTGAAGCGCTGTTCTTGCCATATTCCTTCAATTAGTTCCTGCATTTCAATACGTGTTAACGCATCTAATGCACCCAACGGCTCATCTAGCAGCAGCAGCTTAGGCTGAGTGGCTAATGCACGAGCGAGTGCGACTCGCTGACGTTGCCCACCAGATAAAACAGATGGCCACTCATTTGCTCTGCTCTCTAGTCCTACTTGCTTAAGAGAAGTTAATGCCTTCTCTTTCCACTCGCCTTTTAACCCTAAACTAACGCCTACATTGGCCACAATCTTTTCCCATGGTAATAGCCTTGAATCTTGGAACATAAAACGAGCATGGGGATTAATTGAATGTAACTTTTCCCCATTTTGAACGATCTGTCCACTTGTTTCTTTTTCTAGTCCTGCAATATGCCTTAATAACGTACTTTTTCCGCACCCACTTTGTCCGACGATAGCGACGAATTCACCAGGTGCTATATCTAAATTAATTCCTTTCAAGACTTCAACATCTCCAAAGAATTTCTTTAAATGCTGTATTTGTAATTGAATTCCTCCACCTTTATATTTCATATTCGTTCACTCCTTACTTTACGATTTTTGATAGTTTGGATTCCATTTCAATAGCTTTACTTCTAATAGCTTTGCTAAAGAATCAGCAACTTTTCCTAAAATGGCGTATAGCAAGATAGCAACAATAACAATATCAATTTGCATAAATTCACGGGCATTCATTGCCATATAACCAATGCCAGAATCAGCTGCTACTGTCTCTGCTACAATTAATGTCAGCCACATAATCCCTAAGGAATAACGAATACCAACTAAAACGGATGGAAGAGCTCCTTTAAAAATCACTCGTACTAGAAGTTTATTTTTGCTTAGACCATATACTTTCCCCATTTCAATTAGAGATTTATCAACGGAAATAATTCCATGATACGTATTCACATAGATTGGAAAAAACACACCAATTGCTACTAAAAAGATTTTTGCCTCTTCTCCAATCCCTAACCACAAAATTACTAAGGGAATAAGAGCTAAATGCGGAATATTCCGAAACATTTGAATAGTTGTATCTAAGTGTTTTTCTGCAATGGGATATACTCCGTTTACAATTCCTAAAATAAGACCTATACTTCCTCCAATGGCGAAACCGATAAATGCTCGACTAAAGCTCACTTTAATATGATTAAACAGCTCTCCAGTTTGAATAAGATGAATTGCACTATATAAAATATCAAGTGGAGAAGGAAGTGTTTCTTTTGATACAATACCTGTAGTCGAAAATAATTCCCAGAGTGCAATTAATAGGATTGGTAAAACCCAAGGAGCTATTCGCTTGCTGTAAATGTTTGTTTTTTTGTTATTCACAATTAGACCTCCTTTACTTTACCATCTTACAAGCGAACGCTTGATTGCTTTTCTTTTAATCGATCGTTCACTTTTGGAATAATTTCTTTACCAATCGCTTCAATGACTTCTAAATGAGGAAATCCTCTTAGTAATACTTTTTCAAACCCTAAATCTACATACTCTACTACTCGATCAGCTATTTGAGCTGGCGTACCCACTAATGCAATAGAGTTACCACTTAAAACTTGGGTTAATCCAGCCCAAAGATTGGGTCCAATAATAAAATCTTTTTCTTTTGCTTCTTCCATTAATTTATCTAACCTTTTATGACCGACAGATTCATCTTTTAATCTAAATTTCTTTTTATTTTCTAAGCTACTTTCACTTACTTTACTAATCAGATTGTGGGCTTTCTCCCATGCCTTTTCTTCTGTCTCTGCTGTAATAACTTGAAGAGAAACTGAATATTTCAGCGTTCTTCCTTCTTTGGCTGCTAAATGTTTCATCTCTTCGATTCGAAGCTTTGTATCTTCTAATGTTTCTCCCCACAACATATAAACATCAGCTAATTTAGCAGCCACTTGCTTACCAGCTTCAGATGCACCACCCATAAAAATCTCAGGTCTTGGTTGTTGGACGGGCTTTGGAAAAAGAGATGCATTTTTAATGGAGTAATATTCCCCTTGATGATTTACTACATCTTCGGTAAACAAACGTTTCAAAATGTGAACAAATTCTTCCGTTCTTTTATAGCGTAAATGGTGTGGAAGACTATCTCCATCTCTTTCTAGATCAGCTTGTGAACCTCCGGTAACAACATTAATAATAGCTCTTCCGTTCGATAGATAATCAAGTGTAGCAAATTGCTTTGCAAAAACTGTTGGGCTAATAAAGCCTGGCCTTGCTGCATATAAAAACTTTAAATTTTTAGTTGATTGTATTAAAGAGGAAGCTACAATTGATGCATCTAGACATTCTGCTCCTACTGGAAGAAGCAGCGCTGAAAACCCGGTCTGATCAGCCATTTGCGCAATTTGATGATTGTATTTAAAAGAGGGTTCAATGTCCCATGGAACTCCAACATATTTTCCATCCCCTGCTGTAGGAGACATTGTAAGTATTTCAACCATTTTTATTCCTCCAATATCTTATTATTTATATAGTAATAGTATGTTTTAAAACAAACTTAGACCTTTATTGATAGTTTCTTCCATTCTTGTAAAACCTCATTTGTGTGTTCGCCAAGTAAAGGAGGCTTTCGATATACGGAGAATTCGTAACCTTTAACTTTTACCGGAAACCCTACTGTTGGTATAGATGAACCATTTGGTAGTGGTAAATCTCTAACAATATTTAATGACTGTGCCATAGGGCTAGCTAATGCTTCAGAAAAATCATTTACTGGAGCTGATGGAACGCCTCTCTGGTCAAACTCAGCTATCCATGATTCAGCTGGCTTTGTGCTAAACACTTTCTGCAAAAGGGCTGCCAGTTCTTTTTGATTTTCAGCACGTGCTGTTTGATTCACAAATCTAGGATCTGTAAACAATTCTTCTAGCCCAGTTGCTTCACATACTTCTTTCCAAAGTTTATTATTACCAGCCGCAATGACAAATGGTTTGTCACTTCCATAGAATCCTTGATAAGGAGCATTGCGGGGATGCGCAGTTCCTAATCTTTTTGGCGATTGCCTGTTGCCAAAGTATTCACTCGTTTGCAAAGCTGAAATACCTAATACACTTCCTAACATAGAACAATCAATTTGAGTACCTTCTCCTCCTCTTTCAACATTTAAAACGGCTGCTGTAATTGTATATGCAGCGTATAAGCCTACAGCAAAATCAGCTACTGGCACACCGCATTTAACTGCTTCTCCATCTTCTTCACCAGTGACGCTCATTAATCCACTTATTGCTTGAACTGTTACATCAAAAGCACCTTTATTAGCATAAGGACCTTCTTGCCCATACCCTGAAATAGAGCAATAGATTAGCTTAGGATGAACACTAGCTAAACTCTCATAATCCAATGCAAACTTCTTTAATACTCCTGGACGAAAGTTTTCTATAATTACATCAGCTTGTAAACAAAGTTCCCTTAAAGTTGCTAATTGCTGTTTATCTTTAAAATCAATACTAATACTTCTTTTATTTCGGTTTAGTGATGAAAAGTTAGCACTGTAATCTTCTTCCTCTTCATTTTTTACAAATGGTGGCCATAGCCTCATGCCGTCTCCTCCATTTGGATTTTCAACCTTAACAACGTCTGCCCCCAAATCAGCTAACAACATTCCTGTATAAGGACCGGCTGCAATTTGGCCGAATTCGAGAACGCGTATACCAGATAGTGGTTGTTTACTAGGTAAATTCATTTCACTGTTCCTTTCTTTTCATAATTTGACTATCTCTTAATTCAACTTAATCAATCAACTTACTATGTTTTCACAAAGTATATATCACTTTCCTGGATTTGTATAATTGATAAATTCGAATAGTTAATTCAAAAAAAATGAATTAACCAAAATAGAGCTATTAAAAGTGAGTCTTTATAAGACGAATTAAATTCTCGACGGCCGTTCCATTGGTTACAGTGTTTATTTTTCTTAAAATACCTGTGGTTACACCAATTTTGAGATCAGAGATCTTTTTTATTTCTGTTCCTGGCGGTGGGTTTTTCACCATAACATCAGGCACTACAGCAATCCCAAATCCCACTTGTACATATTCTTTTAATGCAGACATGCTGTTTACTTCGAGCTGAATGTCAGGGCTAACGCCAGCTTCCACCAACGATTTTTCCAAACTGATTCGGTAGTTACAAACAAATCCACTCAAAAGAAGGCGTTCTCCTTTGAAGTCAGAAAGCTCTACTTGTTCTTTCTCAGATAAAGGATGTTCTTTAGGTACTAGTAGTGATACTTCTTCAATAAAAAGTGGCTCAAATAACGTCGTATGATCCAAATTAGGTGTATTGCAGATTGCCAGATCAAGCTCTCCTTCTTTAATCATCTTCGTTAAGTTCTGAGTGTTATCAATTTGGATGCTTAGTTGAACTTTGGGGTACTTTTGATTAAAAGGCAACAAAATACTTGGCAAGCGAAAAATTGCCATCGGCTCAATAGCCCCTATTCGTACTTTACCAGCCTCTCCATGAAGCCACTGCTTCATTGTGTTTTGCACGTAATCTAAGTCTCTTAATAAAAGGTCAGCTTTCTCATGAAAGAGCCTACCAGCTTCTGTTAAATGTATTTTTTTTCCCCTTTCAAAGAGTTTTACGCCCAAATCAGATTCAAGTTTTTGGATTTGCATCGTAACCGTTGATTGTACGTACTTAAGTTCTTCTGCTGCTTTTTGAAAACTCCCTAAGCGTGCAATTGTTTGAAATGTTTTTATCGTTCGTAAATCCATTTGCCAACTACCTCCTTGTCTATGGTCAACGTAAAAAACCTATGCATGTGTTCTAGATATGTCATAGGTCTAAAAAGTAAGAAATGAAGTTTTCTGCATTCTTATTATTCAATTTATAAGTTAAGTTCCTAAAATGTCCACAAAAATTGCGTTTAAATTAGGTATTAAAATAAAACAATTCATTTTTAATGAATGATCAATTCTTTTTTTTCAATTATACAAAATTAAATTTTCCCTTTATCATGTTAGTTAAGTTTTTAATTTCACATGATATGTTTCTACTCACCAACGTTTAAGGAGGAATAACATATGCCAATTGGTACCCCTATGACGAAGTCCATAAAAGAACAAGCACGACTATTAGCAGCAGAGTTTAAAAAAACAGCTATCGAAAGGGATAAAGATGGTGGGAATCCAAAAGTGGAGCGAGATCTTATTCGAAACAGTGGATTGTTGAACCTGCTAATTCCTAATGAGGTGGGCGGTATGGGAAAAACGTGGATTGATGTTTGTGACATTGTGCGGATTTTTGCTGAAGTAGACAGTTCATTAGCACATGTATACGGCTATCATTTTCTTAATCTAACTACTCCCTATTTTTATGGAACGCCCGAGCAAACAGCTTTTTACTACAAAAAAACCGTTCAGCAAAACCTCTTTTGGGGAAATGCCTTTAACCCTGTTGACTTAAATCTTTTTGCTACAGAAGAGAATGGATGCATTGTACTAAATGGTCGAAAAACCTTTTGTTCCGGGAGTTCAGACTCTGACTATTTAATTGTATCAACTGTTTTTAAAGGTACAGAAGCTCCATTAATTGCAGTAGTACCAACTAAACGGGAAGGCATTAAGGTTAACAATGATTGGAATCATTTTGGACAACGACAAACGGACAGTGGATCTATCACGTTTGAGAACGTTCCTGTTTATAACGCAGATATTTTAGCAGCTGTTCCACCCAATAAAGAATTTTTAAAAGTTCGATCTACCATTGCCAATTTTCTTATCACCCACATTATGCTTGGAATCACAAAAGGCGCCATAAATGAGGCTCTACAATACGTATCAACTAAGACAAGACCCCGTTTTGCACAAGACTCATCTGCTATAGATGACCCTTATATCCAAAGACATCTTGGACAATTTCACATTCAATATAAAGCAGCCGAATCCTTAATTCTTCAAACAACTACTATCTTTCAAAAGGCTTGGGATAATGGCTGGAACCTTACGGAAGAAGAGAAAATTAGTATACAAAATTCCATAGGAATAGCTAAAGCATTTGTTACTGAAGCAGGGTTGGATATTACTTCGAGAATCTTTGACGTCATGGGTAGCAGAGCAACATCTAACACTTATCGCTACGATCGCTTCTGGAGAAACATTAGAACACTTTCTATGCACGCACCTATTGATTACGAAATTCAACGGCTTGGCAGTTGGAGACTGCAAAATCACAAAAATTATCATGACTTGGAGGAAGATCAATGAGTATTTCAACATACATTGCAGAACTAGAAATTGCTATTCGTAACGTCTTACAGCAAACAAGTTTAGAGAAAGAAATTGTAGAACAACTGAAGCCTCACTTTGATTCATTTTTAAAAACAAAAGATTTATTGCCAACTACATATAAACAACCTAAGGAAGATAAATACAGCCAGTTTTTATTATATAAACCAGAGGATGAGGCTTTTTCGATTGTAGGGTTTGTATGGGGACCTGGACAAGCTGCTCCTATACACGACCATTTAGTATGGGGATTGGTTGGAGTGTATGAAGGAGCAATTGAGGAAACTAGATATCAAAGAATTAGAAATGAAAAAGGAAGCTACACATTAAAAAAAGTAGGGGTAGTAACAGCTAAAGCTCAAGATATTTCTTATGTATATCCTCCGAACAAAGATATACATAGTGTCCGTAATCCATTTGGTGAGCCGGCCATTACTATTCATCTTTACGGAGCAGATATTGGTTCAAAGGAGAGACATATTTATGACGAATCAGCTTCTTCTCAAAATATCGTGACTGCTCATGAAAATGCAGTTCCACTTTATACGTGATATTAGTTCGTAAATTAAGTACTTAAAGGTAGCTCAAACAAAAGTTTCTAGATTTTCACATTCATTCTTAAACATAAAATATGCGATACCCAGTTGATATAAATTTCCTTAATTTCATTATTATTTCTTTTTATCTCTACCTATAAATAAGTATAAACCTCCCTTTCAAATTTGGGAGGTTTATACTTTATTTTATTATTACTAAATATCTTGTACTAATTTATTTTCTTCTTCCCTTTTGATAATTTTATATATTTACCTTTACCTGAAAGAAAATTAGTAATCATTTGATGTTGATATATTTTTTATAATACTAATTTATCTAAAAATAAAATATATAGTTATTTAATTTATATAAGTAAATATATAAACCTTTTTATAAAAATATTAGTTTTATCATTTACTCTAATTGACGACAAATAGCGCAATTTCACCAAAAGGTCGGCTTACCGACCATAAACCAAAGCATAGTCATTAATAGAATGATGTAAATCCAAATAGATCGCTTTAGTTTAGTTGCCAGTTCTTTTTTATTATGCCCTTCCTCCTTGTACTTTTGAAGTGTTGGCGAAAACGCACGGGCCAGAAAGAACAAGGAGCAAAAGAGGAAAATCAGTGTCATTATAATCCACGGAGTAGTCCACGTCCATGGTCCACACATAACGAGGAGTATCCCTGTTATAACCAGAATATGGCCTGTATGTTTTGCGAGCCTAACAACAGATTGAAATGTGCTCAAATAGGCATTCATTTCTTGTTCTCTTGAACTATGTAGTTTTTTAACGATTGGCAAGAGAATAAAGAAAGGACCAATAGATAAAATGACACTAGAAACATGAATATATACTAATATACGGTACAACAAATCCATTTCTTTTACCTATCAATCGTTAATTGATCTGAACTCATGCACCCAGACCCTCATTTGTGGGAGCCAAGGCATTCCAGGATGATAAGATAAAATAGATTGCTTATATTCCTCTACTGTATCATAGCCCTCCTGGCGAGCATTTTCATCTGTTAATTCACCTAGCGATTGAGAATAAACCCGTTCCACTATAAACTTTTTATCCCCTAAGACCATTATCTCTCCTACATCAGCATACCTTCCATTTCGACGAGTTGCTGTTTTGCTGCCCTTGAGTACTTTATTTACATCCTCCGGCATCGTTACAAGTCGATCAATTGTACATGTTTTTGGTGGCAATTCATTTTGTGCTTCATAATTACTCATTAAAAAAACTCCTTTCATTTCTTGTCTCTTATTCAATGTATCACATCTCTAATAACAAATTTCATTTAAATTTATTAGGTGGATGGTTTTTGGAGAAAATAAAAAGGAACCAGAATGTTCTAATTGATGTAGGAAAGTTGTTGAATTTCCATATTAATTTTTTTATTTAAGACTTGGAACAAGAACATAAATTAATGTCAAGGAGCTGTAAAAGTGAAAGCATTACAGGAATATCAAAAATGGTTAAATTACAAAGAGTTACCCAAGAAACTTTATCAAGAACTACTTGCTATTCAGGGAAATACGGCGGCAATTGAAGAAAGATTCGGAGGTGTTCTTGATTTTGGTACAGCTGGACTTCGAGGAATACTGGGGCCGGGGCTGAATCGAATGAATATCTATACTATTCGTAGGACCTCTTGGGCACTAGCTCAATATATCTTACGTCAAAATGATGGCAAAGATTTGCGTAGTATCGTAATTGGATATGATTCTAGACATATGTCTAGAGAGTTTGCACAAGAAGCAGGACTTACAATAGCTGCTGCTGGTATTCGTGCGTACGTCTCACCTTATTTATGTCCAACTCCTGAGGTATCATTCTCAGTTCGCCACCTCCAAGCTGATGCAGGTATAATGATTACCGCAAGCCACAACCCTCCGGAATACAATGGTTTTAAAGTGTATGATCCACATGGATATCAACTGCTACCCGACGCTGCGTCAAAAATACATAATATCATGTTGGAAAATCAAGATGTATTCAAACTTTCAATCCTGTCTCTTGATGATGCAACAAAGCGTGAATTATTCCAGTGGATTACTCCACAAATACGAAATATATATACAAAAACAATAGTTAATGAAGTACAGTTTCCATCTGTTACTTCTTCGCAAAGAAAGGATCTATCTATTGTCTATACTCCCTTGCATGGTACAGGAAATATTCCTGTGCAAGAAGTATTGCAAGCGTCTGGATATAACAAAGTGCACGTTGTAAAAGAACAAGCTGATCCTGATGGTGATTTTCCAACTGTCAAAAGTCCGAATCCAGAGGAATCCGAAGCATTAAAACTAGGTATTTGTCTTGCAAATAAAATTCAGGCTGATATCGTTATGGGTACAGATCCAGATGCCGACAGGGTTGGAATTGCAGTATGTAATGACAAAGGTGCCTATCAGCTTCTCACAGGAAACCAAGTTGGGGCCCTCTTGGTGGAATTTATTCTTAGTCAACGGAAAACAGAAAATAGATTACCGAACAATGGGATTATATTCAGTACAATCGTTAGTTCTACACTTGGGCAGGCAGTGGCCTCATCATATAAGATTCCCATAGAAAATACACTGACAGGGTTTAAGTACATTGGTGAAGGAATTACCCGTTATGAAAAAGAGAGTGAGCATACTTTTTTATTTGGCTACGAAGAAAGTTATGGGTATTTAATCTCCCCTATTGTTCGTGACAAGGATGCAGTACAGACTTGTTTGGCTATTGCTGAAATGACATCCTTTTACAAAGAACAAGGTAAAACCCTTTTGGTTGTGTTGGAAGAATTATTTCAGAGATTTGGTTATTACAAGGAAGAGTTGTTCAGTCTCCCCATAAATGGAGGAAATTCGCCAAATCAGACAGAATTAGTAATGGCTGAATTACGAAAAAACATTCCAAAAATTGAGGGACTTAAACTAGTATCTATCGATGATTACCATACATTAAAACGAACTTACGTAAATAGAAAGGGAGAATCAAGTTCTAACACAGAGCCTTTACTTTTACCAAGCTCGAATGTATTAAAATATTGGTATGAGGATGGTTCTTGGATAGCGATCCGACCCTCTGGAACAGAACCGAAGCTTAAAGTTTATCTAGCTGCTCATGGAACAGGCCCAACAGAATGTGAAACAAAAATACAACAGATGCAGGCAGCTATCAAAAACCATATAAAATAAAGAGAGCCATTTGGCTCTCTTTATTTTTCACCATTTATATATTCTTTACCCGACAGTGCTCGACCGATGCATGCTTACATGAACGACTACTTGATGTACTTTACCATCATCCACAAGTTTTAAGTAGGGCTGATTGTCAAGTACCTTACCATCAACTACCCATGTTAATAAAGCTCCATAATCTGGTCTACAATAAACCTCAATTGAATAAGTAGTCTTCTTATATCTATAGTCAATCGTAAACGATTCCCATTCAGAAGGTACGCAAGGTTGCATATATAGTTTATCTCCCAAAAGTTTAATGCCTAATACATACTCTAATCCAGCTTGATACATCCAGCCACCAGCTCCTGTATACCATGACCAGCCACCTCGACCTTCATGTGGATTCGCGGTATACACATCGGCTGACATTACATATGGTTCATTTGCATATATTTGGACATCACGGGATGTTTGTGTATGATTAATTGGATTAAGCATAGAAAAAAGCTCAAATGCCTTATCACGTCTTCCTAACATCGCCCAAGCTACAATTCCCCAAATAACACCATGAGTATACTGTCCACCATTTTCGCGGATTCCCGGTGGGTATCCCTGTATATACCCTGGACTCGGGCTTGTTTTATCAAAGGCCTTTGTCAACAATCGTGCAAGTTTCATATCTTTATCCACAAGCTCACGATCAAACGAAAGCATCGCCCGAGACTGTCGTTCCTCATTCGCTCCCTGAGAAATAACTGCCCACGACTGTGCGATGGCGTCGATTCGGCACTCTTTATTTTTAATTGATCCAAGCCATGTTCCAGCATCAGTATACGCACGACGATACCACGCGCCATCCCAAGCAGAATCATTTAAATGATTCTGCAATTCAAGGGTTATATGTTCAAACTGTTTTACTGTATCATGAGGAATGATATCATTCTCAAATTTTGTAAAACGTTTCAGAATGTCTAATAGAAACCATCCTAGCCAGACACTCTCACCTTTTCCCTTTGCGCCAACTCGGCTCATTCCATCATTCCAATCACCAATACCCATAAGTGGAATTCCATGTTCACCAAATTTCAGAGCATGACGGATTGCTCGTAGGCAATGCTCCAATAGTGAATCTTTCTCATCAGATAACACTGTATCTTCATAACGTTCTAATTCTTCCTCTTTTAGAACTTCGCTGTATAGAAATGGAACTTCCTCTTTTAAAATCTCATAATCACCTGTATGTTCTATATATCGAGATACAGTATATGGAAGCCATAATAAATCGTCTGAGAATTTCGTACGTATACCCTTATGTGTTTCCTCGTGCCACCAATGTTGAACATCTCCCTCTTGATATTGATGTGCAGCATTAATGAGTATTTGCTTCTTAGTAATAGAAGGTTCTGCATGCAAAAATGCAAGTGAATCCTGAAGCTGATCGCGGAACCCATATGCACCTCCAGCTTGATAAAATGCTGTGCGTGCCCACAATCGACAAGCCAAGGTTTGGTACAATAACCAACCATTCATCATTAGATCCATCGCTCGATCTGGCGTTTTAATCTGGACTTGTCCAAGATTATGCTCCCAATATTGAGCAACACTTGTAATTGTATCTTTGTATGCAGAAGTATGACCATACTGTCTAATAAGTGAATATACTTCCTCTTTGGAAGAGGTACAACCAATTAAAAAAGTCACTGTTATTTCATCTTCTGCGGGCAGTTCAATTATAGTCTGAAGCGCTCCACATGTATTAGAGAATGTACCTGTACGATTAGATAATCTCCCCTCTAAAAAAGCTGAAGGATATTCTAATGTACCACCACGACCAATAAATTCTCTTCGATCTCCCGTCCAAGAAAATAGCTGTTCAGATTTTCCTGCTAAAGAATCTGGTAACACGATATGCATAAAACCAACCGCATCACGAAATGTCTCTTGATATGCATTGCGAGCAAGCAATGTGTTATGATTCTTATCCCATTCGGTAACAATGTATGGTGCTTGTGCTTCCCTCATGACTCCAAGAACCCATTCAGCGTAATAAGTAATAGAAATTCTCTTCATATTTTTACTTCTATTGCGCAGGCGAAGCTGGATAAGTTTTAACGGATCCTTCAATGGAACCGTTGCTTCCATTGTGTGTACTACATCTCCATCGAGCTGTTCAAATCGGCTAAATCCCCTGCCATGAGTAACTTTGTATTTGTGCTCTCGGCCTGCTGGTTTTGGAGTAGCTGACCATACACGACTAGTATCGAGATCGTGTAAGTAAAGGCATTCTCCAGGTTGATCTAGAACTGGATCATTTGTCCACGGTGTAAGTTTACACTCTCGTGAGTTACGCCACCAACTGTATCCAGTGCCCAACTCTGTGAATATGCAACCGAATTGTGGATTTGCTATTACATTACTCCATGGTTTTGGTAAATATTTTCCATCCTGTACATTAATCTGGTACGCCTTACCATCCTCAACGAAACCTCCCCAACCGTTAAAAAATTCACCCTCCTTGCAAATAGTAGATGGTTGCTGCTTCTGACGTATTTTTCGAGAAGAAATTGCTTCTTGCTGTAACGGCCATATTTCTCCTTCATCAAATTGCAATTGCGCACGTAAGCTTGGACCTCCAGCCCGTAGCAAGACACGTGATACCGTTATAAGAAGAGTTCGTTCAGCCTCTTTCAACTGCGATGCTTTTAATCCCACTATTCGTTTCATCTCTCCAATCCCAAGTGCAGAAAGGTTATCGCGTAGACGGTTCATGAGCTGATCCTGATACCCACCAATAGTTTCATCAAGTACTACCAAGTCAATTTCTAATCCAAGTTTGCATAAATACTGGTGCTGACGTGCTAACAAGATTACAAAAGGTAAATCAGCCAGGTTACTGATTGACACAACAACAACTGGTACGTCACCACTAATTCCATGTGACCATAGCGAGGATTGACCTAAAGTATTCTGCACAATTGCACCCCCACGCTCTTGCGTCAGTGGTGGAGCGAAAAGACCTCTTCCTGCCAATAGTTGTGCCACTGAAGCCTGCATTGGTGTTAAATGCATGTGACGAAGATCAATTTGGGAGCGTACCCAAGCTAAATGAAAAGTGCGATCTGCTTGCTTAGATTCACGTAAGCGATGAATAATGTCTAGAACACTCTCGCAATTTTCTGCAATCCCTGTTATAATATACACTTTTGCTGACTCTCCGGGTGCCAATTGAATACGGCGTCGCATGATAAAAGCTGGGTCCACTACTGATCCAGCAGATCCTCGCAAGCGCGCATATATTCCATTTGGAGATTCCAGTGAATAACCTCTTTTAATAAATTCGGCTCTATCTGTTTCAAATTCGTAATCCTCTGTTTCATCTCCATCAACATAAATGGTATGAGCTGCCCAAGTCTCTTTTTCCTCGTCCTCTCTTTTACGTCTCTTTGCCAACAGACATTGATTGTTTTGATCATGGCTAGTTTCTATAAACAACTTACTAAATGCCGGATGTGCACTGTCTGCCGATGGACTTGCTAGAGCCAGCTCTAGAAATGACGTTACTTCTAGCATACGTTCCTCATCACCGTTGTTGATGATGTGAAGGCGTTTTACCTCTGCGTCCACATCTGGAGAAATGGTTAATTCAAGTTTGGAGGAAATGTTACTATAAGTTCCTTCAAAAGTTGTTTTGTCAAGACGAAACACAGCTTTCGTATCTTGAGTTCCTTGACGAGAAAATCTGTTAGCGCTCCATGTTTCCTCCGACTTAGTATCATGAATATAAACAATAGCACCAGAAGTATCAACAACTGAATCTTCTCTCCATCTTGTGACGGCAAGACCCTTCCATTTGAGCATACCTGTTCCATCGTTCGTATTCACACTAGTCATGGAACCATTTGACAATACATTAATCTCTGGTACAACAGTGGGCTCAATAAATGTCCGATCTTCATCATTTAACTGACCATCAATTTCAGAAAATTCCCCGTGTAACCCAATTGGTTCCTCAATTAACGCTGCATCTTTAGGCACACGTTCCTGTAAAATCAAATCAGTTGCACACACACGTGCATCAGCATGAAATCTTTTAATCATGATATCATCCGTCAATAAGTTGATAAGAGTCAGCATGCTCATGCCTTGATGATGAGCCATATAGCTTTGCACTACTTTATATTGTTGTCCTCGTGGTAGTCGGGCTGTAGTAAAATCAACAGCTTCATAAAAACCAAATTCGCCTTTTGCACTGTAATCTTTGAACTTATCCAATGCTGCAAGTCCAGCTTGACCTGAAAACGGAAGGGCCATCACAGTAGCATATGGCGCGACAACTAAATTCTGTTCCAAACCTCGATCAAGTCCAAGTCCTGGAACCCCAAAAGCTCGATATTGATAATTCAATTGATAGTCAAATGCATAATAACCACTTTCTGAAATTCCAAACGGCACTTGATGTTTGTTTGCGTATGTTTGCTGTTGATGAATAACACCACGATAAGTGGAATCCCACACCGTATTTTTATAGGTACGCATAATCAAACTTGGCATCATGTACTCGAACATTGTTCCAGACCAAGATAACAGCGTCTTATTTTTTCCTGACATTGTCATTGTCCGTCCTAATGCAAACCAGTGAGAAACCGGAACTTGTCCCAAGGCAATTGCTACAAAACTCGCTTGTCTAGCTTCTGAAGCCAGTAGGTCATAAAGAGTTGTATCTTTTTGATTGGTATCTACATGATAGCCTAGACAAAATAGGCGTTCATCGGAATTATATAAGGATTTGAAATTAGTCTGCTCAATAAGTTCCTCGATGTCTCTATTGAGATTCTCAATGCGAGATTGAAAATCCATTTCTCGCTGACTCCATTCAGATAAAGCTTGGCGCACAAGCATCAAGTAAGCAACAAAATTTCCGGAATCAACTGTAGAAACGTATTTAGGGAATAGAGGCTTAGCTGTTTGAGTATCGTACCAGTTCAGCAGGTGCCCATTCCACTTTTCCATGTTTGCAATTGTTTTAACTGATGCTTCAATGCGCTTAATCATGGTAAGTGTATCTATAAATTTAAGGTCACGCGCAGCCACTACACTAGCTAAATATAATCCAATATTTGTAGGTGATGTACGATGTGCGACGACCTCCTTCGGATGATATTGTACATTGTCAGGAGGTAGCCACGACTCTTCTGCTGTCACATACTTTTTATAAAATGACCAAATTTGCAGTGCTAACTCCTCAAGTTCTGGACGAGCGCCTTTTAGCCAAGTACGTGAATCCATTTTACGAGGATGGTTCAATTGCTGTATAACAGGTCTAGCTAGAAGCCACATAACAAGAGCAATAACACTTATAATGCGACCCGAAGTGCTATCAGAAAACCAAGCTATTGCAGAAAATAAAAAAATCACAATATACCCAGCTGGCTCGTACATGAATACGCGTCCTTTGATAGACCTGCGATCCGTTACTGCAGATGTAGTCCACTCAAGTAGATTACGCTTACTAATAAATAAGCGATAAAGTGTTCGTATAATAGCATCTACCGCAAGAACAGCCGAAAATGGAAGAGTTATTAGCTGTACAAGACTTTGCAGAAAACTCACGCCGAGTATGCGACTTATGTTTCTGCCAAGAACTCCTAGTACAAGAGCACGCAAGAATGGGAGAAAAATCGTTAATAACACAATTGTTTCCCACACCCATTTCTGACCAGGAAGCAAGAATAGTCCAAGTATCGCAATTAATAAGAGAGCCGGTGTCAGTAGGCTTCGACGTAAATTATCAATTATTTGCCAACGTGTTAATCCACACAAAGCAACGCGCTTATTCTCACCGTGACGGTCCTTGCATCTTACACCCAGCCATTTGAGGAGTTGCCAATCCCCGCGAATCCATCGATGAGCACGTTGTTCATAGGCATAGAATGTACGGGGGTGTGACTCGACCACTTCAATGTCAGAGGTTAACCCCGTACGTAGAAATCCTCCTTCAAGTAAATCATGACTCAGTACATGCTGATCTGGTACACGACTAATCAAAGTCTTCCTAAATGCATTCACCTCAAAAATACCTTTACCAACAAAGATTGCCTGACCGAAGAGATCTTGATAAGCATTCGAGACAGCAAAAGCATATGGGTCGATGCCAGGATCTCCGGCCCATAACTCGGCAAAACGAGATCTTTGTGTAGATTCAAAGTTCACGGCGATACGGGGTTGAAGGACACCGAATCCTTCGACTATACGCGTCTCTTCTTTGTTAAGACGCGGTCGGTTATATGGAAAATGAATCGTACCTGCTAAGCGGCTAACCACTCCAATTGGAAGTTGTGTATCGTGATCTGCTGTAAATATATATCGAATTTTTTGCAGAATGTCTGTTTGCCCATGTATCGTTGTATAACTGGTCTGGTCACTACCAGACAAAAGTTCGACGAACTCAACTAGTTTACCACGCTTGCGCTCCCATCCCATATAAATGTTATCGGCCGAATTATATAGACGTGATCTGTGAAATAGAAAGAATTTATTATCTCCATACTGCTTGCGCAAAGCATCAATTCGTCCAATTGCATGGTCGACAATTTTCTTGTCTTCTGGGTGTATCTCTGTAGATGCATCTGAGAAGTCAGCCAAAACGCCAAAATAGATATTTTGTTGTCGGTTTGCTAGATAGTGAATTAGGAGTCGATCGATCACGTCATCCACTTCTTCGATACTTGACCAAATAATTGGCATGACAACCATTGTACTAGCATCATTAGGTAACTTTTCCGAAAAATCATACCGTAGAAGGGTGGTAGGGCGACAATAGCGACAAATGACATCATGTAAAATGGTTATAACCCATTCACTAACAGGCAAGGAAAGAGCAACTAAGATTGCAAGCCAAGATATAAATCGAATCGGCTCGCCATATGATACCCATCCCGCAGCAAACACCATCAATCCAATAAAAAGTAAAATCGCACCTGATAAATATACCAGGAGGGGTTGATGTCGAAGAGAAATATCTGGTAAACGACGTGGACGTGTTATCGAAGAGATTTCCTCACGTATGTCCATGATTCCTTTTGGATCAAGTAAGTAGTATGCTAGGCATGCATTGCGAGGCTGCAAATCTGTTTGATTTGATTCTTCAAGTTTAGATTTAGCAAGTCTTACGGCAGTTTGAGCAACTAACACTTCCGGAACGTCTAGTTGGCGTGCAAATTCTGCAATACGTCCACGAAGTAAATCGCAACTTTGTATATCTAAACATTTATATTCACTAGTTGTATCAGACAACAAAATTTGTTCTACATGCGAAATTTTTGTAAACGTTAATTGCCATGGCAAACGTTCCAAAAGGTGTAAACTCCGAACTAGGTTTCCACAATTAACCTGTAATTCTGTTTGAAGCTGATGCTCAAACGAGACCATCTGCTCAAGACTGGATTCACTGTTTCCTACATGGGCTGCAAGCCAATCTCGCACGGTCTGAATACTCGGTTCCCATTCTCTCAAGTGTTGTACGAAATGTACAACTTCTACTGGTCCTAACTTTTTTTTGCGTGTAGCCCGTTCTAATAAAGAACGGACTCTGATATCAGACATACTTTTTATACTTATACTTCCAAGTAAGGATGTAATAAAATTACACACTTCATGTCGATGTCGTACCTCACGCATTTCTGCAGCTAGACGACGAATAATCATAACACGCATGGCGCTAGGTAATGCCCAGCATTCTGCAATCTTAAGGACGGAGACTTCCTGATAGGATAATAAATAATTTTCAAAAGATTTTACATCGTAGTGTCCATCTACATGCTCTAGATAATCACTGCAAATAGCATAAATCCTTGGCATTCCAGTAGATTGTAATCTTGGAAGCTGTTTAAGCATGGTTCTCGAAAGTTCTCGCATAACCACTTGTGCTTGCGTCTCTATGAAGTTGATATGATCAAGTAGCCAATCTTCTGCAGGTTGCTTACAATTTAAGTTATTGCTTCTTAACTGCTCTGCAAACTCATGCAGGCTATCCATATCTGATTTAAAAACTGGCCAAAAGCCTTTATTTACCTTATTATTTGCACATAATTCATGAGTTAGAGCAAATTCGTGTGCTCTATCTTTTAGTTGGTCATTGTTTAGAATCATAAGGGCCTCCTTGTAGGCATTATCAAGGAAAATATGCCCTATAAACCATCATTTTATACAAAATATAGAGCTTTGAAGCTCACTAGTTAGTAATAAATCATCTGAAAAAGAACATATTAACTTTTAACAAATTACTTTCTATCAGATATTTTATTAACGCCATCAAAATCACTCATTTTAACACTCGAAACTATTTTGTGTATAGTAATTAAGCTTTCCCATTGGGGATATCATCCATATTTTGAGCACCTTACTTAATTCTAGCTTTCCATTAAAAATAGAGCCCTATTGACTTTGAGGCTCTATTTTTGATGAAAAGTAAATGTTTCCTGATATTCTCTTTCCTCGCCTTTTTCTTTCCACGTTATCACAATATTTAAATCGGTTGCTTCTTCAGACAAACCAAAATTGGAAACATGTAAGGGATGTCCATCTTTCTGAGAAAGCTCTGGTGACTCCATAGTTGGTAAAAGTCCATATTTAGTATTCGAATTGGGTTCATTGCGAAATAATTGAACTTTTACCTCGTGTACGTCCTTCCCTACGTTTTTTACATTTAAACTATATGTGTGGTACACTCCCCTCCTAGCCTGCGCTAAATTGGGGTAATCGTTGTCAGGATTATTGATCTCCACGGCCCATTGTTTAGACGTTTCTGTAGTTGGTAATTCAGGAAGAACAAGTGCCTTAGCTTCTATGCTATTACTTACTAGCAAAAGAATAGACGTAATGAATGTAATAAGAGTTAATTTTCTCATAAGAATAAAAACCTCCTAGCTAATAGTGTACTCTTATACAAAGAAAGTATTTAAGCTGTTTTAAGTTGACTAGATTGTTGATTTTTTTTGGCTTCTGCTTGAGAGTCTTGTTGTTTTACTTTTGCAGCGTTTGTTCCTGCAGAAGTTTTGTTTGGCTGTTATTCATTACAATCACCTCCACCAAAATTAATGTTCCTAAGGAAATCGTAACTATTCTAAAAAGCTTTTAAGGAATATATGATTGCCGATAAAATCCATAAAAAAAACTACTGGTGTGCAATCAGCAGTTTTTTTCATTACATAATTAGGTTGTACAAGATGATGCCCCGTTTCTTCTTGAGTAGTTTGTTCAAATTACCAATAGCCTATTCATAACAAAGAAAGACCTCCTAGATCTAAGGAAACATCAAGGTCCTCTTTCTTAAGAATTTCTTTTACCATCTCATTTTATCGGCGCTCCCGGAGCATAATAGTATGGAGGGACTTTAAGCCATCCTCGTCTTTTCACAAGTTCTTTTAGGGTTGCTCCAAACGCCATATATTCCTGCAAATATTCCATCCATATCAACGTAACATCATTGCGTGCGGATTGAATGATTGCATTTGCACAATAGGTAATTAAAATAACCATTTTAATATTAAGGCTGTTTGCAAGTTCATCATCCGTTAACTTGACACCTAATGGAACATCGCTTGGGTTAGACTTTGGCTTGGACTCACTTAAGGGTGGGATGGGAACTCCCTCTGATAACATAAAGGCAATCATTCGCTCTTTCTGTGATTTGAACATCTTAACTGCTTCATGGAAAGCTTTTCTTAATTCAGGGTCTGTTGTACTGTTAATCCCTGCTTCGGAATGAACTTGTTCATCAGCTAATTCGGAAAGATAGGACCAGCAGGACATGACTTCTCCCACATGTAAGGGTGATTTAGGTTCCTCATCAACATATGATTGAATAATATTTTTAATAGCTTTTCCAACATCAGGCATATTTTTCACCTCACTTTTCTGCTTGGGGTAGACCTGGAGGGTGATACGGCGGTGGAACCTTGAGCCATCCCCGTTTTCGCATCAATGATTTAAGGATTAGTAAAAAGGTTATGTGTTCTTGCAAAAATTCGGCCCATATCAGACTAACATCGCTGCGAAGGGATTGTGACGCTGCTTCCGAACAGTTTGTAATCGCCATCGAGACTTTTTTCTTAAGACTGTTTGCAAGCTCGTTATCCGTCAGCTTAACCCCTAATGGAACACTATTCGGGTCAGAAATTGGTTTGGATTCACTAAGAGGTGGTAACGGAATTCCTTCTGATCGCATAAATGCTGAAATTCGCTCTTTCTGTGATTTGAACATATTGACTGCTTCTTGAAGGGCTTTTCTCAATTCGGGATCCGTTGTACTGTTAATTCCTGCTTCAGTCTGTACTTGTGTCTCACCAGCTAACGCTAAAAATATCCAGCACCCCATAGCCTCACCAATGTGAAGAGGCGTTTTATTCTCATCTTTAATAAAAGACTGAACTACACTTTTTAAGGCTTGCAAAAGATCAGGCACATACTCACCTTCCTTTCTTTTTTTACTTTCCCCTAACGAGGATTTCTAATGCATAGAAGACTTTTTAGTACAACACTGATTAGAAAACGGGCTGATTGGTGAGCCTGTTAGCGTAAAAAAACAGAAAAAGACTGCCTCTTTTGACTAGGAAGAGACAGTCACTTTCTACACAGTGATTGAAATGTTGTGTTGACGCTTTGTTGGACCTTAAATAGTTTGCTCAAGATATCAAAATTTATTTATCTACATAAAAGAAATAAACGAATTATATGAAAATTAACAAAAACTTTCTGAACCATACTAGAAGAAAGAGAAGTAGAGGATGGTTAAGATAACGTAGTATAAAATAGATAAAAAAGCCCATCGACCTAAGTGGATGGGCTTTATCTTTCCTATATGAATTGTTAAACTAACTAACGCGTTTTTTAATTTTTGGTTCAGGCTTTATTAGTAGGGAGGATAAAAATTCATAAATAATTGCGAATACCAAGGGTTGTTTACGCTCCTTCAGTCTATATTTAATTTGACTTACATGTAATCATAAAAATAAAAAATAAAAACTGTTTTGTATTACATGGATCAAATGGGAAATTTGCATCGTAAGATCATACAGATAGATTATAGTAAAAAAAGATAATTTCTCATAGTCCTATTTTAAAAAAATTATTAAATGATTTTTTCCTTTTTTCTCTACTTTAAATGCTTTTGAACTTAAATGTAATTAGTTATAGATTAGAAATGTATCGTTCAAAAATACGTATACTTTTCCCTATTTGTGAAAGTATAGATTCACAAATAAAAAGCTCTTTATCATAGAAGAAATAGAGCCTTTTATCATGTTGTTTCCGATAAAATCCATTATGTTAACTAAGTATGTATAGCGTATACAGTCTAATAACAGAAAAAACTCCTGTGACCTGTTCAGGAGTTTTTTCTGCTACATTTATTTGATTAAAGGACTGATGCCTCACGGCGTCTTGGGTAGTTTGTCCAAAGTTAGGATTGATTATTCTTATTTGCAAGCTCTTTTCTATTAGAAGCTAATGGAGGCTGTTCTAGCCATTTGTTTTTAATCATGATATTCGCTCCATCTTCTGAATACATCTGTACTTGCACGGACATTTTGTTATACATGACCCCTAAATCCATTCTAGGACTTTGAGCTATACCAGTACCATAGAAACCTATACCTAACGCATTTAAGGTAGCAACATAATACATCATTAATTTTTCTGAGAAGACGTGACTTGTCACATTTGTTACCTCTGCAGCCCATGATACAGCGATAGGAATATCACTCTCTGCTAATTTTTCACTAAACAATTGAACATGTTTTTTAGCAATTTCAATGCCCTTAATAAAGAATTGTGTAACATCCTTTGACTTGGCTACTTGACTAAAACCCATTAGAGTAGCAATACCTAACGCATTTCTTTGCGTATTTGCATAAAGATTACTTGCTTCTATTGCTGTAAGAGGTCTTTTTTCTCCAAAAAGGTCCCATATAAAGCTTTGCTTCTCAACAAGATCCACATGATCTAAATTGGGGAAATAAGGAGATCTGACATATAGCCCTTTTGTTAATAATGTATCCTTGGACATTTCAAACAAGGTCATGGTATCTACTAGGCATGACTTGTAATAATCTGTAATATTTTTTCTTACTGTTGAAGATAAACTAGCCGCATAGCTTGTTAGGCCAATCTTGGACATTTGATGAATAAATTGTAATACATATGTATCTGAATAAAGTCTGGGAGCCGTTAAATTAACATCATCTTCGACCTTAAATCCTTGGGGAAGTGTATGTTTCTCTTCAGTCAGTATCTTAGCTATTTCTTGTATATGTCTACTAGATAATTGTGCAGCATATTCAATAATAGGTTTGATCTCCTCATCTTCTACTTTTTCTAAAAAATAAAGTAATATACACTGACTAGCACTGTCACTTAAATATTGAGCCCACAATTGAGCGACTTCTGCTGTGGTTAGCCTAATCTGTTTTTTCCCTTTTACTTAACTTCCTCCATACTCTAATAATTTGTATTATTTTCTCCAATAAATTTTTTCCTATGAATAAAGATGAGGATAAGTAGGAATAGAACCCTAAATGAAAGGAAGCTATTATGAAAATATGCTAATGAATTAAGGGTTTCTCAGTAATTGATTGCCGAATACTGACATTATTTAAACTAACTTTGTATATCGTATGCAAGGAAAGACAATTCTAATAAGAGATTAACTTAGTGAGAGGAGAAGAGAGGAAATACTAGTAAATACTATTATGGGATTTGTTGTACCTTGGATTTTTGGTTTCATATTATACAAAAAAGAACCTATAATCGTTCTTTTAATTGCACCAATAGGAATGACAGTAGCTTTTATACTAAATGATTGGGGGAGTAATTACTTCTGGCAATTCAAACCAACTTTTAGAGATTTAAGCTTATCAGCACTCCCTTTAAATATGGGTTTCTATCCTGTCTTATCTTCTTTTTTAATTTATTTCAAGATGAAAAAAAAGATTAATACGATTATCCTTTTACTTTGTTTTACTCTCTTTACTACAGGCTTTGAAGGCATTGGTTTAATCTTAGGAAAAGTAGAGTATTTTAATGGATGGAATATTATTGGAACTTTTATTAGTTATTTAATGGCGTATTTTATTATTTATAGCTATTATCGAAGTTTAGTAAAGCATAATATCTTAAAGAATTAAGCTTTTCTTTATATAAATATAAAGGCCTCATATCTATTTGAAGCCCTTTCTGTTTTATTTCCTAAAAGGTACATTATGTTAACTAGATTTGCATATCGTATACAGCCAAAAAACAGAAAAAACATCCAGCTGTATGGATGTTTTTTCTCATTTCTCTTTTGCAATTTCTTTTCTGTTAGGAGCAAGTGGTGGTTGTTCCAACCATTTATTTTTCACCATAATGTTAAACCATTTTTTTGTTACCATTAGATTTTTGAGAATGGTGCCTTCGTAAGTTGTTACAAGATCTGTTCGCATGGCTGATGCTAAACCTGTGCCATGATAAGCTTGTGCAGCTTGGAATAAGAAACCAATATGATACATCATTAATTTATCAGAAAAAGGAGAGTCTGTTGAAGTTGTTACTTCTGTCTCCCACGATTTAGGAACGGGTAAATTATCTGCGTGCATTATTTTTGAAAAGGATTGTATTTGATCATCAGCTGTTTTCTCCGACGCCTCTAAAAACTTTCTTACTTCTTTTGATTGAGCGACCTGACTAAATCCAATAGAAAGAGATTTAGCCATAATGCTTTTTTTGAGGTTGAAAGAAATACTTATGATTTCTATTGCAGTTAAACGTCTTCCTTTTCCGAAAAACCCATCCGTGAAATCCTGGCTAGAAATAAATTCTGGGTTCGTAGCAGGATAAAAATAAGGGTCCCTCTGAAACTCCCCTTTTTCAAGTAATAATTCAATCGTTTGATGATACATCCTTTTTGCATCATTATCACATGAATCGTAGAAGTGGCGTAAGTCTTCTCTGACAGAAACACCTAATGAGGTTGTATGTCCTAGCAAGCCATGTAACGTCATGATATGTAAATAATTCAAGCAGAATATATCAGTGAATAATTTTTTGGTACCTTTATTGAGGTCAGACTCAGTAAATCCAATTGGAACTGGAAACCCTTCGTTTTCTATAAAAGCTACGATTTGTTTCTTTTGTTTTGCGAAGGTTTTGAGAGCATCCTCAAAAATGGCCTTTATTGACTCATCCTCAATAATAGAGAACATATATCGATTTACTACATCTGTCATTGTTCCGTTTACATACTCTCCCCATAGTGTTCCTATTTCGGAAGATGTGAGTTTTAACTTATTCTTATCCACATGATCACCTCTTGGATAATATTTACTAACTTATTAATAGATATGAATTTTTTAATGAAATAAGGTTTTTAGCATGTAATTTCCGATAAAATCCATTGTGGTAACTAGAAATTCGTAGTAGATATAGTCCAAAATGAAAAAGTTACCAGATCTAAGGTAGCTCTTTTCTATTGGTTATCCTAACTAACTGGTCTGTAAGAAAGAGAATAGCAAAGGGAATAGCAGAAACACCTAAAATTGTAAGAAAGACTTTATGAATTTTACCATTCATTTATATGAATCCACCTTTATATATTAGAGTGAATATTTCAGCTTTTCTTAAGTATAATGCTCAGATAAAAGAAAAGTATGTATAACAAATAGCAGCTTGAATTAAGCTGCTATTTGTTTATGGTTGCCGAGAACGTGTTTTATGGTAACTAACTTTGTATACCGTATATATCTTTAAAAAAGAAAAGACTACCTCTTCAGACAAAAGAGGCAGCCTTTTTCTATACAGTAACCACAATGTTGTGTTGACGCCTTGTCGCATCGTGAGTAGTTTGCTCTAAATATATAGCTTTATTCTTTTTTCTTAGCTAGTTGTTCCTTGTCTTTTGTTCCAGGTGGTTGTTCAAGCCATTGATGGCGGATCATGATATCAGCGCCATCTTTAGCATATTGAGCAACTTCAAACGATAATCTTTCATAATTCAAAAAAAGGTCACTTCTTTGACTTGCTGCAGCTGCTGTTGCATAGTTTCCTGATCCTGCTGCAGTTAAAATGCTCATATGAAACATGGCAAGCTTATCCGAAAATGCTGGTATTGTTGAATCACTAATAGCAATATCTGATGATATAGGTGATTGTATATCATTATTAAGAAGAGCTTTAGTGAAAATTTGAATATGTTTTTCTGCAATTTTACTACCTCTTATCATCCAACCTTGAACATCTTTTCGAGGGGATGTTTGAGCAAACGCTAGTGAAAGTTTAGCACCTATAAGGTTTGTTTGAATATTCATAAATAGATGGGAAATTTCCATCGAATTTAATGGCCGTTGTTTACTAAAAAAAGAGAAACCACTTAAATATTGTTTACTATCTACATAATCGATTGTTGTTGGATAGGATATATAGGGAGATCGAATGAATATTCCTTTTGACAGTGCAACAATTGAACTTTGATTGAACAAAGTCGCTACCTCTTGAAGTCCTGTTATAAAGTACGTTCGGATATCTTCTCGAGCACTCATTGAAACAAACCCACTGTAGGCTAACATGCCTGCTTTCGCCATGTGATTAATATATATGAGCATAAAAGAATCTGTAAAAAGACGTGGTGCATTTAAATTAACATCATGTCCCATAGTGAAGGCTGTTGGAATGGGTAATTTCTCTTGTTGAAAAATATTCGTAAGTTTTTTCAAGTGTTTAGACGAAATGTCATATGCAAATTGGATAACTGGACGAATATCCTCATCTTCTATTTGTTTTAGAAAATAACTTAATATACATTGGGACATACTATCATTCATATAACCAGTCCAAATAGAAGCTATTTCGGATGAGGTAAGTTGTGTGTGATGCTTAGTCATACATAATTTCCTCCAAAAGAATAATTTTAGACATAAATATATTCTTTACAGAAACCAGTATATTATGAGTCAGGGGCTTTACCTCTGACTTTTTCGCTGTTGATTAGCTAGTATATTCACAAGGATGTATTTTTCTTTTGAAACTAAAGACGCAATTTTTAATTGCCTATAATATTGATTATGTTAACTACAAATGTATATCATATACACTTAAAAAACAGAAAAACCTACTGGACAGGGGTCAGTCCCCAGAGATCAGTAGGTTTTTCTGTTTAGAGAAACGAATAAGGGTTCGAAAGTAGTCGATACCTCGCGGCGTCTTGGGTAGTTTGCTCAAGTTGCTATTTATTATCCGTTTATATTGGGGAAGAATATAAATTAATTTCTTTTACTGGTTATTCGTACCAAAAGGTCGTTAAGAAAGATAATAACTGTTTATTCTTTAATAACGACGAGCTTAATACTATTTTCTTTAGCGTAATCTTGATAACTGTCATCTAGGCAATCATCCGTTATTAAGTAATCAATCTCTTCCAATCCGCAATAAGTGACCATAGCATACTTATCAAGTTTAGTATGATCTACCAATAAAAAAACGTCTGCATTTCCCTTTACTATTGTTTCTTTAATTCCACTTTCAATGGGCGATGAATTTGTGACTCCATTTACTATTGAAACACCTGTTGAAGCCATAAATACCTTATCAAAATTATATTTCTTAAAAGAATCTGCATGGCTATAACTAGAAAATGATTTAGTGTCACGTTCGAGAAAACCGCCAGTTGAAATCACATTCAAATTTTCGAAAGGTAAGGCTTCAATTATAATATCCAGGTTATTAGTAATGATAGTTATTTGTTTGTTTTTTAGAAATGTAATCATTTCTAATGTGGTTGTACCTGAATCTATAAATATTACGTCTCCATTTTCTACATAATCGGCTGCAGTTTTGGCAATTAACCTTTTTTGAAGCTGATTCCGTGCCTTTCTCTCGTTAAATGATTCAAGTTTTGCATGGCTTATAGCTACTCCACCATATACTTTTTGAATCATCCCTTCTTTAATTAACTTTCGAATATCACGTCTAATCGTGGTCTTAGAGACACCAAAAACAGTACCTAGATCATCTAACGAGACGGATTGGTGTTTTAAAACATATTCCTGAATTTGTTGAATTCGCTTTGTTTTTAACATTCCCATCCTCATCCTTAACTTGTAAATCTAAAACCTTTTCTGGAATGAATCTCTAGTTAAATTTGCTGAAGTTCTCTAATTTTTTATTAATTAACACTGTATTTTTGTCGATTCAGGAAAATGAGTTGTGAAGATAATACTCGATTTTTCCCGAAAATAATAGATTAAAAAGTAATTTAACCCTTAAATGAAGTAAAGCGCAGTTGGATGTTGTTTGTTTCACTTCCGTAAGAAATTTAAGATTATATAACCCGTTATATCTAGTAATTTTGTGTTAGATGGATGCACTGTCGTCGGACGTAAACCTATTTAGAATTAATTAAATTACTTTTAAAAGTTATTGATACTCTACCCAAACAGCACCATTTTCTCTCCGTACATTATTTTTTTATATCACTTTTCTTTAAATTCGTTTTCGATTAATAACCAACACTTTTTAAATAGTCGACGCTTTGTTTAACATCACGTAAACTTGTGTCAGAGTTTCTTGGATCTCGCTCCTGCTCAATTGTGATGTACCCATGGTAATCAATTTCTTTTAATAATTTATGAATTGAATCATAGTCAATGATACCTTGTCCAATTGGACACATAACTCCTTTAGCGCACGCATCGAAAAAGCGAATATGTTCTTCCATTACTTGTTTATATATATCGAGATTAATATCTTTAAAGTGAATGTAATCCAGTCGATCTTCACACTTTTGAAGCCATTTTATTGGATCCATTTTTGAATAGTATAAATGCCCTGTATCTAAGCAAAGTCCTGCTATTTCATAAGGTATATCTTCTAAAAGTTTTTCAATTTCATCTTCAAATTCAATGTATCCTCCTGCATGAGGATGAATAACAGAGCGAACCCTATATTTATCCCATGCCCTTACTGCCAGTGCACGAATATGAGCCATCATATTGTCCCACTCTCTTTCAGACAATCGTACTGCGCTTTCTGGATGCCCTGCATCATAGTCTCTCTCATCGTGTCCCCAATCAATAATTACTAAATAGGGAGTTCGGAATTTTTGTCCTTTTTCTCGGGGGGGTGAAGGCATCTTTGTTATTAATGAACAAATATTATCTACCTGATGTAGTAAATTTTCTAAGTTTGACTTTGATACTAAATCATCAAAAATAGTTCCTGCTATTATCGTTAAATCATTTTTAGAAAGCTCTACTTGTACTTTTTCAATGTTCATAGGAATGTATCCATAAGGCCCTAACTCAATCCCTTTATAACCGGCTTGTGAAGCTTCGTTCAAAACTCTTTGCCAAGGTGGTAGATAAGGATTTTGGGAGTCATCAACGCCCCAACAACAAGGCGCTCCTGAAATTTTAATACTCATCTATAACACTCCTAGTTCCTCTAAAATAGATATTCTCAAATGAAATAAAAAAATTACACTCTAAAATATTTTCATTTCGTTCAATCCTTTTTTAATTAGATACCTTCAGGACCTCTGACGAAACGTTTATAAAAGCTTCCTTTTCAACAGATTTAAAGCATGCATCAATGACTTTCATATTATTAATTGTATTTTCTAGAAAATAGGATTGTATTTCTCCCTCTAATATACAGTTAGAGAAGTATTCAACTTGAAGTTTATACTGATCTTCAATAATTTCCTCTTCTCTGTAATTTCCGTCCTTTGTATATATTAGGATAGAAGCTTTACCATTAAATACTTGAGGTGCGAAGGCTCTTGGTAGTTGAATGCTTCCCTCTGTTCCAATAATTTCATAATAATCTGTTCGTGTTCGATCCATAGCACCATCAAATATAGCTGTCATTCCATTATTAAGTTCCATCAATCCTGTTACAGCAATATCTACTTGTCTATCATGGTCTTTTTGCATAGAGGTAAAAATTCTTTTAGGCTCCGAATTTAAAATATTTCGAATGGCATGGATACAGTAGCAACCCATATCATATAAGCTACCTCCCCCTAATTCGCCATTCATACGAATGTTTCCGTTCTGGTTTTTAAGATAGGATGAAAGAGTTGCCTTCATTGTTTTTACGTCTCCAATTTCACCAGAAGCTATAATCTCTTTTACTCTTTGATGTTGGGGGTGAAACTGATACATAAATCCTTCCATAAACATCACGCCATTTTCCCTACATATCTCAATCATTTCTTTAGTTTCTTTAAAGGTTAATGCTGCTGGCTTTTCACATAATACATGCTTCCCTTTTTTTGCAGCCTCCTTTACCCAATGTGAATGAAGTGCGTTTGGTAATGGAATATATACAGCATCAATTTCTGGATCTTCCAATAGCTTGTCATAGGCCTCATAAATTTTTGGAATCTCAAATTTTGAAGAAATTTCCCTAACCTTTATATTCGAACTAGCAATGGCAATGACTTCTGCATTCACCGCCTTCATATAAGCAGGCAGTAATTCATCTTGCGCAACTTGTGCAGTACTTAAGACTCCCCAACGTACGTAAGTTTTCACTTATTCCAACCCCTTCAGCTATTATTTTTTTAGCTATCTATTAAAAAAGCAAAACTCCACGGTAAGGTGAAGTTTTCTCAAGATTAATTGGTATATATGTAACGTTATTTGATCTCTTTTATCAGCTTTCTTTTTTAAAGTTAGCCTCTATTTGTTCTAATGAAAGCCCTCTAGTCTCTGGCAAGAATTTTGCTACATATATTATTCCCACAATACCAAATACAGCGAATAGAAAAAATGTTCCTGAAAGTCCGACTGTATCCATAAGAATAGGGAAGAATAATCCTACTAAAAAATTGCAAAGCCATAAACATAATACAGCCAACCCCATACCAATACCACGTAAACGAACAGGGAAGATTTCAGCTAGTATGAGCCATGACATCGGACCAATAGCTCCCTGAAAAAAGGCTAAGTATACAACTGTCATTGACAACACTACATATGGCAACATTGGAGATCCGGTAAGCATGAGAGCAGAAATACCAATCGTTATAAGTGCAACCGTTACCCCTGTTAACCCTGTAAGTAACATGGGCCTTCTGTTCACTTTATTTAGTAGCGACATCCCAACAATAACTGCTACAACAGCAATTAATCCATTTGCTACGTTTGCAATTAATGCTGTTTTTGTACCGAAACCAGAATTTTCAAGAATTTTTGTTCCATAATACATAATAGAATTGATACCCACTAATTGGGATATAGACCCAATAGAAATACCTAGGACCACAATACGACGAATCCAGGGTATACCTAAATCTCTAAAACTTATTTTTTCTATTTTTTGCTCTTCTGAAATATATGCTTTTATATCTTTCAATTCTTGTTGAGCGATACTTTCACTACGAATCTTTTGAAGTATTTTCAATGCATCACCCATTTTTCCTTTAGATGCTAACCATCGAGGACTTTCAGGTAAAATAAGTACTCCAATCCAGAGCGCCAAGGCTGGCAATGTCGCAATTACCAACATATAACGCCAAGCGTGTCCTGCATCACCAAAGACATTTCCAATAACCGCATTAAATATATAGGCAAGAAACTGACCAGTAACAATCATCAATTCATTTTGTGTAACCAATACACCGCGCCTGTCTGCAGGTGCTATTTCAGCAAGATATGATGGAATGACTACAGAAGCTCCACCCACGGCAAGTCCCAATAGAAAACGAAAAGCAACCATTATAGTGGTATTTGGCGCTACGACACAACCAGCTGCAGAAAAGAAAAATAATATCGCAAGATACAAAATAACCTTCCTACGTCCTTTATTATCAGATAAGCGTCCACCAAATATGGAACCAAACGCAGCACCTAATACAAGAGAACTTGCTACTAAACCTTCCGTAAAAGGATTTAAGTTTAATTGATCAGGACGAGCCATAAATGGAAGCGCCCCATTAATAACCCCCGTATCATATCCGAATAATAGTCCCCCAAACGTTGATACAATGGTGACCAATTTTAAAAACTTTTTTGAGTCCTTTTCCTTGACCTGCTCCGTCTGAGCTGAGTAATCATTAGGCAACTTGAGATTTTCCAAGTTAAATTCCCCCTGTATTGATCGTATTTGTTTTAACATAATACTTATCCATCAAGATTTTTACTAAGTGTTACTACAAAGGAAACACCTCCCTTTTAATAAAGATAGGTAACCTAAGTCCTCACATCTGCATAAAAATCATCAATTGAGGCTTACTGTAAACAAAAACCTCTGCGTCGAGCTATCTCCACCTTAAAAGCGCTTACATTTATTACCCTTTGGGTATGCTTTCTACTATCCCAATAAAAGTAGTAACATTTTGGCTAGAAGAACGGAACAACATAGTCTTGGATTAAATTTCAATATAGAAGATAGTATATAGATTTATTTTTGTTTGCCTTTATGAAGGTTTATCTCAATTAACGATCGCAAAGTTTAAGCATGTTTTCGCCCTCATAATCGAGTAGACACATTTAGAAGGAACGGATATCCTTTACTATTTTTTTAATATTCTGAATTTTAAATTCCAACTGTTGACTGATTTTTATTACATCTGGGTCAGAGAAACTCTTATCCTTTGTTAATTCATACATATCCATCCGATCGTTTGCTATACTTTTACTTAAATCTAGTGCCTCCCTCAAAATCATCAGGACTCTTTCCTTTCTCCCATTTTAAATTTTTTAATTCACTATTCCCTTTAAAGCATTAAAAATTAATGAAAGTGGTGACCTTTATTTTTTCAATAATTTAATAATTAAAATCTACATGATTCTTTAACATATCCTTTTATTTAAAAGCCGTGACATTAGCTTTCACAACCAACCCCACGGCTTTTATTTGATATTTTGGTACTTTTATCGTTATCAATCCTACCTAAATTTAAAGAGTTTCTCCTACCAATGCAGCTTCTTTGTTACTCTCAAAATCCACCCATACAGATCCCTGGTCTGCTGAACGTACACAATTTTCAATCCAGCGAACGCCTTCCAGCCCTGCATTAATATCTGGATAAACAAGTGTATCTAACGTTTCTTGATCACCACGCATTTTTGCATCAATCGCAATCGCAAACTTCAGGTAAATATTTGACCATGACTCAGAAAGCCCTTCCTGGTGTAAAGCACCTAAACGCTCATCCGCGTTACAGCTTTCATCTAAGTAAGGCATTGATCGGATCAACGTTTGGATTGGTTGCCCTTGCACTTCATATCGTAATTCATTCGGCTTGCTGTCCCACCATTCTAAGCTTGCTTTTGAACCCACGATGCGAATTCGATGACCGTCCATACAACCCGCGTCAATAGAAGATGTCCACAGTCTACCTACTGCACCATTTTCATAGTGCATTAAAACATAAGCATTGTCCTCTAGGGGAGCGCGACTGCCGATAAAGCTCTGACGATCACATAACAATTGTTTGATTTTCATTTGTGGCATGATTAACTGTGACATATAGTACGTGTGCGTAGATAGATCACCTAAGACATAGCTTGGTCCCGCAACTTTAGGATCCACGCGCCACTTTTGTGCAGCATTCACTTTGTCTCCATCATCAGTGGCATTAAATCCATGCGTATACTGTAATTCAACTACTCGCACATCACCGATTTCTCCCTTTTCAATCATTGCTCTCATTTGAAGCAGTAACTGATTACCAGAGAATCCATACGTTACCCCAACAATTTTCCCTTTATCTTCAGCTAGTGCTTTAATCTCTAACACCTCATCACTGGTAAAAAATAAAGGCTTTTCGCAAATTACATGTAGACCTGCATGTAACGCCGCCTTACAAATTTCATAATGAGTACCATTAGGTGTTGCAATTGATACAACCTCAAGTCCATCTTTTCGCTTCGCTTCTTCTGCAAACATCGTTTCATAATTTGGATAACAACGATCTTCAGAGACCCCAATGTTGACACCAAAATCTTTTCCTCTAGCAGGATCAATATCGAATGCTCCAGCTACCAATTGAAAAGCTGTGTTATCTCTAAGGGCCCCGATTCGATGCTTATAACCAACTTGTCCTAGTCTTCCTCCACCAACCATACCCCAGCGTAACGGTCTTGCAATTTTTTTCTCTCCATTTAACATAGTAGACTTCCTCTCTTTTACATATTTTTTCTAATATTAAGTAATATTAAATTCTAAGATATCTGAAGTAATTCAGTATTTAAATTAAAAGCTAAGCGTTTGTTTTAATGCATCAATTGAAGTTCGAACTCCTGCTTCAACTGACATTGTTAAATCTTCCATTTCTAAAGAAACTTCTTCGTCATAGCCCATCATCTTAACAACAGAGAAAAATTCTTTCCACCACTTTAAATCCTGTCCACAACCTACTGCTACATAATTCCAAGCTCTATTCGCTACATCTGTCACTTCTTTTGTTTCCATTACCCCGTTAACCCCTGACAGATGTCGCTCAAGGCGCACGTCTTTTCCATGAACATGGTGGATAGCTGCCCCTAATTCTCTAGCTGACAAAATCGGATCTGCGCCCATCCAGATTAAGTGGCTTGGATCTAAATTTAGCCCTACGATAGGTCCTACTGCATTACGCAATTTAAATAATGTTTCAGGATTATAAACTAATTGGGAACTGAAGTTTTCAAGAGCGATTTTTTCAATACCGCAGGATTCAGCTTTCTTAACTAGCTCTTTCCAGTAAGGTATCGCTACTTCATTCCATTGATAGTCTAAAATATCTTTTAATACTGGAGGCCAGCTTACCGTATAGGTAATCCAGTTTGGGATTTTATCTTCAGGACTTCCAGCAGGTAAACCACTCATCATGATTACTTTCTTTACACCTAATAATTTGGCTAGTTCGAATGTTTTATTGGTCACTTCTCGATGATCTTTACCCAACTCACCTGGATCTAATGGGTTCCCAGAACAATTTAATGCACAAAGTCTAATATTACGTTTTTCCAATTCATTTAAGAATTCAGTTCTCTTGTAATCGCTTTCTAAAAGTTCATCTAGTCTCAAGTGAGGAGCTGGTGACCACCCTCCTGTAGTCATTTCAATCGTATCGATTCCCATCTCTGTTACTACGTCTAACATTTTTTCAAAAGGTAAATGTCCTAAACTGTCTGTTACATAAGATAATTTCATGGTTGTATCCTCCTAAAAAATCTGTCTAAAATCATTTATTAAGATTATAATTATAGGACAAATCTTTTCAACGATTTTTATCACTTTACAACTTTGCTTATAAATTAGCGATATCGTTGTTGGTTAACTAAACTTATCCATTTTTATAAAATAATCTTAATATGTTGAAAAATAAGTGATTGGAAACGCTTTTATTTAATTGATTATTCAATAAATTCCGTTTCTATAATACATAGTATAAAATATGAAATCTTAATCGTCTTTGTTTTAAGAGGACTACTTTTTATCTTTTAAGGACAATTTTATCGAAACATTACTAATTTTATTTAATAAAAATAACTCTTCTCTACTTTTTCATAAATGACATTAAGTAGAGAAGAGTTAACTAATCTTTATATATAACTGTTTTTAACTTTGTATATAGAGCGCGAAAACGTCCTGGTGAACTATGCATTGAAGCGGTAAAAACACGTGTAAAGTAGTGAACGTCTGGAAATCCTGTTTCTTGCGCAATATCTCTAATAGATAAATCGGTAGTTTTGAGTAATATAGCAGCTTTTTGAATCCTTTCATTTTGTACATACTCGGAGTAGCTTATACCTAATTCAGCTTTAAATAGCCGAGAGAGGTGTCGGCTAGATAGATGTAAATAAGTGGCTGTATCCGTAAGTTTAATAGAATTTGATAGATTATCTTTAATATATAATTTCGCAAGGGTAAGGACTAATGAAGACTTTTTCTGAACAATCTTCTGACTATGGTAATTCGAAGTCGCAACAAAGTTTTGTATTAATGAAAGAATAAGGGAATGAGCTAAATTTGATAGTATTTCCTCAAAAAGAGCGCTTTCACTTCTTGCTGCTTGAATTAAAAGAGACTTCCACATTAACGATGCACCCGTATCTTCTTTTACATCTATCACTACTTCAGAACATTGTTTTGTCTCTTCAATTATTGTTACCCATTTTTCACTTGATTCTGATTCAACTAGTTCAAACCCCACATATAAGAGAAAAAGTCCGGTGTCGCTTTTTATTTGGTGTAAAATACCGGGTCTTGAAAGGAACATTGTATTTTCTTTTATTTGATATGTACATCCCTGGTCTATATAAGTTCCTTCTCCTTCAAGTACGTAACACACCTCAAAGAATGAATGTTTATGAGGTAAATTATTATAATGCTGTGGCATAACTCCCCAGTAGTGAACATAAAAAGACACTCCATTACTTCTTGTACGCTGAATATATTCATTTAACGCAATTTTTCCTGAGATAAACTTATCCAACAAACCATCCCCCTTTTTATAGAGCTAGAGACTTCATTCCATTAATTATTATTACAAACTATAATTTAAATGAAAAAGTTTGTCCATAAAGAATCTAAATGAAAGCGAATTTGTAATGATTACTTTTACTGTTATGATTATTAGCCTTAACTTAATAAACGGCAATATTATGACATCTTACAATGGTTTCAAAGAAAAATTGAGTCCTATAAGCCATTTTACTAAAATAAAGGTTAAGCCTACATTTTCTCTTTTCTTTTAAAAAAGGCACGGATATAGTTTTACATTTTACGTTTTATGTTAACTAAATTTATATCATATACAGCTTAAAACGAAAAAAGCCACTGATACATCAGTGGCTTTTTATAATCTATTCCTATAAAGAACAGATCACGTTGACTTTAGTAGTTTGCTCAAGATATGAAAAGTTATACATTTCCAACCATGCTAAAGTTAACTGTTTTCCCATCTCTTTTAGCATATTTATCATAGAAGATACTTTACAGTATTCTTGCTCAAAATGATCGGATAGACATTTTAATTAAAAAACAAGGTATGAAAGTCGAAAAGAGCCTGCTCTCATTCTTCATATTGGAGTTATAACTTTACTTCTAACTCTTTAAGCAGTTGCTTTACTCCCTCACGGCTTAGAATTACTTTTCCTTTTGCCAAGATTAGATTATCTTCAGAAACTTCACCTGTCACTTTACAAGCTAAATTAGGTGAATATTTTTTCAATACAATATTCTCATTTTCTACAAAAATTTCAACAGGTTCGTTCTTTTTAATATTTAATGTTCTTCTTAGTTCGATGGGTAAGACTACTCTTCCCAGGTTGTCTAGTTTCCTAACGATGCCAGTAGCTTTCAATTTAAAACCTC
>Ga0268252_1000026_pt1 | contig 97622 bp, 97 predicted proteins | sample AgamicMgSfrz_FD_200244 | JGI IMG/M metagenome (GOLD analysis project Ga0268252, IMG submission 200244) | Agave microbial communities from Guanajuato, Mexico - Mg.Sf.rz (v2) (version 3) | ecosystem: Host-associated > Plants > Phyllosphere > Phylloplane/Leaf | place: Guanajuato, Mexico | collected... | reverse complement strand
GCCTATACTTAGAATCCAGCCTGCAAATGCTTTCCGAATTTGAAGGGGAACTGATGGATACAGAAAAAATAGATATTGAATATCGCTACTTTATAGGTGATCTCGTCAAAGTGAAAGGCTATGGCTCAAACCTCTTTAAAATTATGGGCTTCCGAACGGAAATATGGCGTTACAAGTCAGATGCATGGGAAGACATCATTTACGAGTTGTCTAGAGTAAGTGATGGAGATTGGCTTGAGGCTGGTGAAGAGGAGCTGACATTAGTAGCAGACGCAGAAAATGCCGATAGTTTCATTCAGAAATTAGGACTTTTGTATATAATGGATAAAAAGAAGAAACCTGTTAATCTGCAAAAACCAAATAGCTCTTACCGAAAAACGGAAAAAGAGCTGCTGGAAAGCACGAAGGAAAAACAGGAATTAATCGATGGTTTACTTGATATTTACAATGATTATCATATACTACATGAGTTATTTCAGGACAATGAGTATGAACAGGCGATGAGGCTAACAATAAGAAAGCTGAAGCAGCTAAGCAGCAAGGATGATAAGCCTGCACTATAATAATGAAATTACAAGATTAAATAGAGAAAATATGGGATGCATCCAAACACTAATAGAGAAAACAAAACTTGCAGCCCTTTGTCAAATATTCGTAAGATATTACTATTATCCTCATTAACATCTTCTTTTACTACTGCGACTAAATGCTGCAACTTTTTCATGATAATTATCCCCCTAAAATCTCGGATTATAGTAATGTTTTCTTGTTATTAGTAATGAATATGAGCATGACCATCTAAACATGTCTCTTTTTACTTGAAAAATATTTTAATTTATCACATAATTTGTACAAATGCCTTGCATTTTTTATGCATTGTCACATATATTCTTACTAAAGGGGGCGATATGCTTGAAAGAGATTGATGTAATAATAGATACGGAGGAAATTGCTGAGTTTTTCTTTCGTGAGCTATTAAAAAGGGGATACGTTCCCACAGAAGATGAGATGGATGAATTGGCTGACATCACGTTTGAATATTTGCTTGAAAAATGCATTATTGATGAAGAATTAGATGACTAGCTTGCAATGTAAGTTTGTAAAAGACAGTTAATTATATAAAGAAGTATGAATGTATATGGCAGGAGAATCCTCTTGCCATTTTTTTATGGAAAAAATGATCAGTAATCATGAAACCTTTTTGTTATTAATGCGTAAATCAAATTAATAAAATCAAATTAGGATAACAGGAGGAAAAGGAATGTCTATATTTAAAAAGGCGTTGGCAAGTGTTGGGGTAGGTGCTGCTAAAATTGATGCAGTACTGGATAAGAGGGATTATATGCCAGGTGAAAGGCTAGAGGGAGAAATAAATATTGTTGGCGGTAATGTGGAGCAGAATATTGAAGCGATTTATGTAAGACTGTATACAGAATATGAAGTGGAACATGATGATAAAAAAGAAACACGCACCGCTCTGATAGGTGAATTTTTGGCAGCAGGCGCCTTCACGATAAATATAAAGGAAAAGAAGGTAATTCCATTTTCTAGTACTCTTCCATATGATATTCCTTATTCCATAGGCAAAACAAAAGTATGGATTTCAACAGGCCTTGATATCAAGCAAGCCATTGATCCTAGCGATGTAGATCCAATTAATATTATTCCATCTCCGCTTGCTGACGAAGTGTTTCGTGCATTTCAAGAATTAGGCTTTAAAATGAAAAGCGGTGTTTGCAAGGAGGCAGGCAGGCGGCATCAGCTGAGACTGCCATTTGTACAGGAATTTGAATTCATCCCAGTTACAGGAGACTTTCGAGGGAAGCTGGATGAAGTGGAGCTTGTGATTTTGTCTTCTGGCGAAAATGTAATGGAAGTAATGCTGCAAATTGACAGGAAAGCGCGTGGACTTTCTGGCTTATTCGCAGAAGCTCTTGATATGGATGAAAGCTATGTATCATTAAGCATTCACAAACATGAGTTGCCAGGACTGAAGAACACACTTTACCAACTGATTAATAAATATGCCTAAAAACTTAAAGCGTGTGCCATTTTGGCACACGCTTTTTATTTTGACTTAGTTCTTTCTTTCTCTTGCAGACATTTCCTTACCGTGTGCTTCTTGTTCGGCTATAATAGCCTCTTTTGGTATATGATTATTCTTTTTAGGAGAGTTAATTCGATTGCGATGCTTTTTTCCCATAATATTATATGTCTCCTTACGTATCTGTTTTTAGAATATTACCATTGATAAGCATGTTTTCCAAAACCTATGGAAAACCTAAAGTTAGTATTGCCGATTAAAGATTTGTTATCCTGCAATTAATTGTATTTAACCTAAAACTAGAATATGATATAGTACAAATAGTGATTGTTTAAGGTATGGAAATGATTCCTATTATTATTTAAAAGAATGTTCTTAAAATTTGGAGGTACAAAAAATGAGTGTACATATTGGAGCTAAAGAAAATGAAATCGCTGAAACGGTTCTTCTGCCTGGAGATCCTTTAAGAGCAAAATATATTGCAGAAACCTTTTTAGAAAATGCGGTTTGCTATAACGAAGTCCGAAACATGTTTGGATATACTGGTACATATAAAGGCAAAAGAATCTCTGTACAAGGGACAGGCATGGGAGCACCATCCATTGCCATTTACGTTAATGAATTAATGAATAGCTATAATGTCCAAAACCTAATAAGAGTTGGTACTTGTGGAGCAATCCAACAGGACGTAAAGGTGCGTGACGTTATCCTTGCTATGAGTGCATCAACTGATTCGCAAATGAATCGCCTAACGTTCGGCGGTGTTGATTATGCACCGACAGCTAATTTTGACCTGCTTAAAAAAGCGTATGATGCAGGCATTGAGAAGGGGCTTTCCCTAAAGGTAGGAAATGTATTTACAGCAGATAGTTTCTATAATGACAACTCTGAGCTGGAAAAATGGGCGAAATATCAGATTCTTGCTATTGAGATGGAATCAGCTGCACTTTATACATTAGCAGCAAAATTCAATCGCAAAGCATTGTCTGTACTTACTGTGAGCGATCATGTACTGACTGGTGAAGAAACAACTGCTGAAGAAAGACAGACAACTTTTAATGAAATGATTGAAGTATCACTTGAAGCAGCAATAAAGTAACATACGCGTAACTAGTAACCTGGAACAAAGTGTAATATGGGGTGTAGAATGAAAAAACTATTGCTGCTGCTGATGCTTACTTTCCTTTTGACAGGATGCAGTAAATTGGATGGCATTACAGATCATATACCTTTCTTAAACAAAGAAAAGGAATCGGAAGAAACAGCCGTGAATAATAACAATTCAGAACCAACAAACGATCAAGATACTGGAGATAGTACAGAAGAGCTTCCATGGACTTTAGAAGCTGCTTTTTTCAATGATATTAAGGTTGTGGATGGCAGGAACATCATCCGAAATCCAACAAATACAGTGTCATTGGTTAACAAAAGCTTTGGATTGCCAGATGGATACGCACCAGAGGATCTTATCAGGCCAGAAGTTCAGTTTTCCTTTGGTGATCAAGATATAGAGAAAAGCTATATGAGAAAGGAAGCTGCGAATTCTTTAGCTGACATGTTTAATGCTGCCAAAAAGGACGGTATTATCCTTTATGCAGTATCAGGCTATCGTTCTTATGACCGTCAGACTGTTCTGTATGATGCAGAGGTTGACAAGGTTGGACAGAAGAAAGCAGAGGAAGCAGTCGCATATCCTGGTAACAGCGAGCACCAGACAGGTTTAGCAATGGATATATCAGCTGAAAGTGTCGACTTCCTGCTTACAGAGGACTTCGAGGCTACGAAAGAAGGCAAATGGCTGAAAGATAATGCGCATCTTTATGGGTATATTCTGCGTTATCCGAAAGGAAAAGAGGATATTACCAAATATAAATTTGAGCCATGGCATTTCCGCTATGTCGGGGAAAAATCTGCAAACGATATATATGAAAACGATTGGACATTAGAGGAATATTTTGACCAGGTTAGAAAAATCTAAGTAATAAATAGATTTATTTGTTCAAAATTTATTCATAATTATGTCATGATTTAAACCAATTTTTTTGATACTGTTGAGTATAAAAGGCATGTATCACGGTGCCTAAAGGGCAAATGAAAGTGGTGAATTATTTGGAGAATGAAAACAATGTAAATGAAGAAACGGAAAAAGAAGCAAGCGATAAAGATTCCAGCTTTATTCGCATTAAGAAATTTCACTTTGTTATGCTTATCTTCTTTACTGTTATATTGGCAGCTGGTATTACAACGGTTGCCCTGGCATTTGGTGAGGAGCCGGCAGTAACAGTAGGCACAGATCGAAGCGAATTTTCAAAGCTATATTCAGCATATGATACTATTAAGGATAAATATTATCAGGATGTTGAAACAGAGGACCTCGTCAATGGAGCGATTGACGGCATGTTTACAGCACTAGATGATCCATATTCCGATTATATGAACCAAGAGGAAGCAACAAGTTTCAATGAAAGTATATCCTCTTCCTTTGAAGGAATCGGAGCAGAAATTCAGGAAAAGGATGACAGCATCATTGTTGTATCACCAATTAAAGGCTCACCAGCAGAAAAAGCAGGAATAAAGCCGAATGATAAAATTTTGAGTGTTGATGACAAGACCTTACAAGGGATGAGTTCATCTGAAGCAGTCCTTCTTATCAGAGGTAAAAAAGGGACAACAGTCAGCCTTGAGATTGAAAGACCTGGAGTGGAAGATACTTTAAAAATCGATATTGTCAGGGATACAATTCCAATTGATACAGTTTACGGAGAATTACGTAAGGACGGTATTGCCGAAATACAAATCACGAGCTTCTCCGCAGATACAGCACAAGAGCTTACAGATAAACTGAATGAGTTCAAGGAAAAAGGAATGAAAGGGATTGTACTTGACTTGAGACAAAATCCAGGCGGATTATTAACGCAAGTACAAGCAATTGCCAATTTGTTTGTTCCAGACGGCAAGGTGATTTTCCAAGTCGAGCATAAGAATGGAAAAATTGAACAAGTCGCATCAGACAATGAAAATTCCAATACATTACCGCTAGTTGTATTAATTGATGAAGGTAGTGCTTCAGCCTCTGAAATACTTGCTGGAGCAGTTAATCAATCTGCAGACGTTCCATTAGTAGGTGTGAAATCCTTTGGTAAAGGAACAGTTCAAAGTGCAATAGAACTCTCTGATGGAAGTAACATCAAATTTACAACAGATAAATGGCTGACACCGAATGGCAGCTGGATTCATGAAAAAGGGATTGAGCCAACGTATAAGGTGGAGCTTCCAAGCTATGCGAAGCTGACAGTCATTAACCCAGAGACAAAGCTGAAGCTTGATTCAAATTCCAATGAAGTGAAATCAGCGCAAGAAATGCTGAAAGCACTTGGATATAAGGTCGACAATGCAAACGGCTATTTCGATGAGAGCACAGAAGAAGCAACTAAGGAATTCCAAGAGAAGGAAAAGTTAAAAGTTGACGGTGTAATCACTGGAGATACGACAACAAAGCTTATGGAAAAACTTAGTGAAAAGATTCAAAAAAACGATACACAAATGAATAAAGCGATTGAAATACTGCAAGAAAAATTGAAAAAGTAACAAATGGAAGGAGCGGCACTCTATTTGCCCTCCTTTTTCCATGTCTGCTTTATGAACAAAAGGATTAGGGGGATAAAGATGGAAAAAACAGAAGTGTATATATTGTCAGGGTTTTTAGGCAGCGGTAAAACAACTTTGTTAAAAGAGTTGCTTATACATGAAAAAGCAGAAGGCAGAAAAGTGGCCGTTCTTATGAATGAATTTGGAGATATCTCGATTGATTCGAATGAAGTCGACGAAGATATTCCGTTAAAGGAGCTGTTAGGAGGCTGTGTTTGCTGCACCATCCAGGATAAGCTGGAAGGCCAGCTCCAATCCTTACTGATCGAGGAAAAACCTGATGTAATCTATTTAGAGACAACGGGAGCGGCACATCCGGTTGAAACCATGGATAGTATCCTTTCTCCATATTTCGCAGATAGGCTATGCATGAAAGGAATTATTACCGTAATTGATGGCAAGCTTTGGCTTGATCGTAAAAAAATGAGTCCAAGCGTGCAGCAGCTGCTGATTGAGCAGGTTCGTCACGGGAATATGCTGTTAATTAATAAACAAGACCAACTGACAGAGGAAGAAAAAGCAAAGATTACATTCGAGCTTCAAAGTATAAATCCACAGGCCTTTACGCTATTAACAAGCTATTCAAAGCTGCCTTTTCAAAGGTTAAAGGGTATGGTTATGCAGTTTGCAAATGATACTGTTAAAACAACGATTCAAACATTACAGCTAAGTTCTTTTGTTTATCCATTTCAGCATACTATTTCAGCAGAGAAATTTGAGGCATTTTTAAAAGAATTGCCTGATACCATTTACCGTATTAAAGGATATATACAATTCCATCAAAATAAGTATCCTGACCTTTTCCAATATTCTTATGGAATGCCTTTAATGATGAGAGAAGACATGAAAATGCCGTTAAATTTAGTGTTTATCGGTGAAGATGTAAACTGGAAGGAAATAAAGGACAAGTTGGATCTGCTTTAACAGTCAGGGTTTCCAGCTATATCCAGAATGGGACCTTCATAAAAAGGGCAAACTTTCTTTAGTTAAAGGAAAGAGGAGGATAATCTTGTTCAAGAAGCGAAAGTTTATTCCTTGTTTTGCACTTTTGGTTAGCTTGTTTTGTATATCAACGGCAAATGCCGCACCATTGGAAAGCATTTCACCTGTATATGGTATCCAACTGCTTGAATGGAAGGATGCAGATGTAATTATTCCTCGCTACAGCAAGTTTTCTATTTATGATGTCGAAACAGGAAAAGTATTTCATGTTCAGCGGAGGGCAGGTTCTCAGCATGCAGATGTCCAGCCTTTAACCACCGCGGATACCGAGATTATGAAGGAAATTTATAATGGCAAATGGAGCTGGAAACGACGGGCGATATTTGTTTTACAGGATCAATATATTCTCGCCGCATCTATGCATGGTATGCCACATGGAGCAGGATCATTAGCTAATAAATTTCCGGGCCATTTTTGCGTGCATTTCTTAGGAAGCACTACACACAAGACGGATAATATGGATCTATCCCATAAATTGATGGTATATAAAGCTGCAGGCATACTGACACAGGAGCTGGATAAACAAAATCCAAATGAGACAGTGCAATCATTTGTAGCTGGAATGAAAGAACAGGATAATACAATCCTTAACCATTTAAGCTCCAAAAAAATTAATTGGACAAAGGCTTTGGCGAACGTTGAGAATGTTAAGCTGTTAAGGGTAGAGGAAGTGGAAGCAAAGGATTATCTATCCAAAACCTCTATACACATAACAATAGATTGGCAGCTGTATATCCAAAACGAAAAGAGAAAAAGTGAGAGTAAAACACTGACGCTTGTTAGAAGCTCACCGCTTGATCCATGGAAGATCCTAACTGACGATGGGTTAATGCCATTATGAGTCGAAAAGCCGTATGCAGCAAGCATACGGCTTTTAAAAGCAATTTTTGGAATGCTACATGCATTCCTTTTTCATTATTTCATCTCTCCAAATTTGGCGAAAGTCCGTTCTTCATCAACTAAACCACAAGCAGCACATTGGATACGATAGTCAGGTCCTTTATATCCCATATGAAAGGGAGAAAGATTTTCTGCTGTGTATTCTTCTACAATATCCCCTGTTTGTGGGTCTAATTTTACTGATTGAGGCACTTGTTGAATGATATTAAAGCGACTCCGATTTGTTCTGCAGTTCGGACAGGCATACGGTGTACTCATGACCAAACTCCCTTCTTTAAAGAATGCATTCTGTTATTACTATTCCATCCTTTGTCCAGATATATACGTGCTAAAAGCCAAGTTTACAAGGCGTTTATTGAGATAGTTACAATTATTGCGCTGATGATATGTACGACAAGTTATTGTCATAAATGTTATAAAAACAAGGCTGCTTCCATGCTGTCAATACTAAAAAAGCTGAATTTTATTACTTGTATGGATAATTAAGGAATTTTAAGCGGTTTGCCGATAAATTATTAAATATAGGAGGATGCTTTGGGAGAGAAGTGATTGATAGCTTGATAGATTTATAATCAGAACAGTTAGTAATGAAGTAGTTGATTATTGGAAGTATCATCCTTAAATATGACAAAAATCGTATGTTATGATTTGTCTGTAAGCAAGCACGAATACAAGCTTTATATTCAAGGAGGATATAATCAAATGAACAAAAAAGTGATTTTATCAACAGCAGCAGCAGCAGCTTTATTAATGTCTAGTCCATTAATGCAAAAAGCAAATGCAGCATCTAATACTGCTCAAGAATCTACAAAAGTAGTCTATCAATCTTACAATTTAAATGAAGACCAAATAAATGCATTAATAAAACAATTTTCAGGTAATGTGGATGTTAACAAGCTATTAAGTTCATTGGAAGCTAATTCAGCTACTGCAGCAAATAAACAGACAGAAAGCACGAAAGCTCCAGCGAAAACAACAGCAACACCTGCAGAAAAGACGACAACAAACACTGCTAAGCAACAAACTAATACAACTTCTAAACCACAGCAAACAACATCAACAACACAAGCAACTTCCTCTGTTAGTGCGTTTGAAAAGCAGGTTGTTGAATTAACAAATGCAGAAAGAGCAAAAAATGGTCTTCCTGCACTGACGCTTGATACAAATTTAAGCAAGGTTGCGAGAGCTAAATCAGAGGATATGAGTAAAAATAATTATTTTGATCATACAAGTCCAACTTACGGAAGCCCTTTTGATATGATGAAGCAATTTGGAATTTCCTATAAAGCAGCAGGTGAAAATATCGCCAAAGGCCAAACAACGCCAGAACAAGTTGTAAAAGCATGGATGAACAGCGAAGGACACCGTGCCAATATACTAAGCGACAAGTTTACACATATCGGCGTAGGCTACGTAGCAAACGGAAATTACTGGACACAGCAATTTATTGGGAAGTAAAAAAGCCCGTGCTATACTAATGGAAAGATTTATCACTATAGATAGAAAAACAAACTTAAGATATTGACCAAAGGTATCATTTCCTTTGGTCTTTTTTTATACGAAAATTTCCGCGGTTTTGAATATTGTTATTTTTACCTATAAGCATATACTTTAGTGGTTTTTTTGGTGAGAAATTTATATAATAGTTTTTCAAATGTTTTACTAAAGAAAATGAAGAAAATAAGATCATGCTAAATAGGGAATAATAAAGAAATACTTTTATAGGAGAATTCAGCGTGGAAATTAGACAAGCAACGATAAATGACTTAGAGAAAATCATGGAAGTAGCAGCAAAAACAGTAAAGATAATGAATGAAGAGGGTAATGACCAATGGTCGGATAAATATCCTGCTGAAAAGGATTTTAAGGCAGATATTGAAAATAGTGCTTTGTTCGTGGCATTTATGGATGATAAAGTAGTTGGGTCCATTGCCATTGATCGTATTGGCGGGAAGAATTATGACCTAATAGAATGGACATTACCGGATAATAACTATTATGTTATTCACCGGCTTATGGTCGATCCGGAAATTCGCGGCGGAGGCATTGCAAGCAAGCTTTTATCCTTTGCCGAAGTTTTCGCAAGAGAAAATGATACATTTTATTTAAAAACTGACACTTATGCCATAAATGAAAAGGCACAAAATCTTTTCTTGAAAAACGGCTTTAACAAGGTTGGAGAGCTCCACTTCCCTGGTAAGGAACGCCCTTTCTACTGCTTTGATAAAACCTTTAAGTAATAAAAAAAAATCAACTCGTGCAGCCGAGTTGATTTTTTTATTGTCGAGGGATTTTTACGGACAGTATTCCGTATTTCAGCTCACAGCAAATGTCTTCTTTTATTATAGTATTTGGCAGTGTAATTACTTTGTGAAAGTCCCTGTTTTGTCTTTCCTTCAAATAATAAGCGTATTCCTCATGCAATGTTTTGTATTGCCCTGCTATATGGAGTTCATTACCAACACATTTTATCCCAATGTTTTCTGGCGTGATGCCAGGAAGCTCTAATTCAATGAAGTATTGCCCATCTTTAACATAAAAATCACAGGGCGGAAATTGATTATTGCTTTTAATACTATTCCGATTACTGAAAAAATCCTGCTGGCTTGCATCTTGAAAGAGATTATTCCAAAGCTTTTCATTTGTTGGATTTTCATGAAATTGAAAAATCTTTTCGAGGTTTTCGTAAGACATTGTTTTCAAATCCTTCCCTTTAGCTATTGCAATTCTGTCACTTCAATTTCTGAATATTGATTATGCTCATTTTTCTGGATCATAATTTCTAAAACGCCTTCCTTATAATTAGCTGTTGAGCCTTTTTTACGAACAAGGGAAGGAAGATTGATAGTATGCTTGCTTTCTAATTCTGGAATGTTCTGAATAACTAATTGGCTTGATGTGTAGTAAACCTTAACTCTTTCAAGCCAAATTTCTTCTTTTATCGGAATGCGAATAAAAACATGATGATGTGTTTCAAACACAACGTAATCAAATTTTTGCTGGTTTGTCCCTTGTTGGTTGTTTGCCATTTGGGACATATTTTTAAACATATCATCACTGTTCATTTTTTGAAGGGATTCTGGCATCATTTTATTCATCATATCTTGAACATAATTTTGAATGTCTCCAGGTCTCATTTGGTTTATTTTGTTTTTAGTGTCTTTGTTAAAAGGGAATAAATTCCATGGGAACATTGGAAATTCATCCTTTCTTTCATTAGTTGCTGAATTTTTTATATCATATTCATGTGCACCCAAATCGTGTTAGTTAGGCATGTATTTATTTTCCTTTTTATTATGAGTAGAAGGAACTAGTTATTTTAACCTAATGATGGTAATATAAAAGTACAATTTAGGAAAATTAGGTGCATTGTTTTGGAAACATACAAAAAGCTGTTAAACAGTCTGTTTTACAATTATATAATTGGTTCCTTTCTGGCTGTATTCGGGGTAGGCGGTGCCTTTATGTACACCAGCTTGAAAATTAGCAGCGATGACATGAAAATTCTTGGGTTTATTATGATTCTTTCCTTTATATGCATGGTTTGTGCAGAAGGTGCCTTTTTTTATAAGGATTTAAACCCGCTACGAAAAGTGCTTAAAGATGGTAAGAGGGATGTAAATAGCCTAGTTGAGGCATATCACCGTTCTAAAAGCTTTCCGTTGTTTTCAGTCAGAAGAATTCTTATTCCCCACTTACTTGGAATGTCTGTCCCGGCAATTATTTGTTCCATTTATTATATTTCATCTGGCAAGCTTGAACTGCCGTCCGTATACATTGTATATGCGACAGTTGCGGCGATGATTGTTGCCATATTGCATGCATTTATTGAATTTTTCCTTACTATACGGACGATGAAGGGAATCACTATTTATATTAAATCTTTAATGCCAAAAAACTTGGTTATTGAAGAGAAGGTGTTTATATCCATTCACAGAAAATTTCTACTTACTGTTGTCAGCATAAGTGTATTACCTTTAGTAATCATTCTGCTTTCAACAAGAGTTAAGTTGATTGATAATGGCAATCTTTCAGAACTACCTTATTGGAATTGGGCAATTGTCATATTATTTATTTCGCTAGTTTATTCCGTCCTATCTGCGAGATTTCTGTCCAGAGATATAATAACACCTATCTATCAGCTGAAAAATCTTATGAAAAAGGTTGGTACAAGTCAATTCACCCAGCCAAACAGTGCGGTTTATACAGATGAATTTGCTGAGCTTTTTAAAGGTTTCCACAAGATGAATGATTCAATCATTCAGCGTGAAAGGGTTAATAAGGAGCTGCTTGACAGCTTTATGATGGTATTGAGCGCAACGCTTGATGCCCGTGATCCATACACGGCAGGTCACTCCACAAGGGTTGCAGGTTATTCGAAGCTAATAGGAGAAAATTTAAAGCTGTCGAAGGAAGATATGGAATTGTTATATAAAACAGCTATTTTACATGATATCGGCAAGATCGGTGTTCCGGATAATGTCCTATTGAAGGAAGGAAAACTGACAGAGGAAGAATTTGCTTACATTAAAGCACATCCAGTTATTGGAGAAAATATCTTAAAGCAGGTACAGCCCCAGGAAGAAATGGCGAGAATTCTAGAAGGTGTCAGATCCCATCATGAAAGATATGATGGCAAAGGCTATCCCGATGGACTGAAAGGGGAAGGGATTCCTTACTTTGGCAGAATTCTTGCTGTTGCTGATGCCTTTGATGCAATGACGTCTGACAGGCCATATAGAAAGGGCATGCCTTTTTCAAAAGCGCTGTCCATTTTGCATGAAGGCAAAGAAACACAGTGGGATGGAAAAATGGTAGAAGCCTTCATTGGAAAAATGACAGAAGAGAAGGTGGAAAAAGAAATAAGTTAAAAAGGGAGGATCAATTATTGATCCTCCCTTTTACTATTTTGTTGATAAGGTAATATGCTTTTTTTGGAGAGAATACAGTCTGCTAGATAAGAAGGCTGCACCAGTAGCTAAACCAATGATTAAGCCAATCCAATAGCCGAATGGACCAAAGCTTGTGTAATTAGCAAGCAGATAGCCTGAAGGCAGACCGATTACCCAATAGCTGATTAGCGTCATAATTAAGGTGATGTTAACATCTTTATATCCCCGTAATGCTCCTTGAACTGGCGCCTGGATGGCATCTGACAGCTGGAAGAAGATTGCGTATATAAGGAAGCCAGTTGTAAGCTTAAGTACTTCCGCATCATTCGTATAAATTCCTGCTATTTGTTGGCGGAATGCAAGCAGAATGATGCCGCTCACGAATGCAATAATGATGGCAGTAAATACTCCCATCCAGCTGTATTGTTTTGCATCCTTCAGCCTGTTTGCACCAACTTCAAATCCAACTAGAATCGTCAAAGCAGTTGAAATGCTAAGAGGAACCATATAAAGGAGGGAAGCAAAGTTTATGGCAGATTGATGGGCAGCAATCGTATTCGTATCATAATTACTCATTAATAGTGTAACTGCACTGAAAATGCTTGTCTCAAAAAAGATCGAAAAGCCGATGGGTACACCTATTTTCAAAATCTCTTTCCATTTTTCCCATGAAATACGGTGTATTTTATTGAGCAGCTTAAATCCAGCAAATGGTTGATTATGATAAACAATATGAAGAGCTGTCAGCAGCATATACCAGTATGTAATACTTGTAGCATATCCTGTTCCAACGCCGCCTAACTCAGGAAAAATCCAAATGCCGTTAATAAATAAATAATTTAGCACAATATTAACAGGCAATGCAGAAAGGGTGATAAACATCGTCACTTGTGTTTGCCCAAGTGCGTCAATAAAGGACCGCAATACAAAATATAAAAAGATTGGAATAATTCCTGTGCTAAGTGCGGCCAAATAACGGAAGGCAATGTCTTGGACATCTGACTCAAGTCCCATTAATTGAAGGATTGGCTTCAAAAAAATAAAACCAAAAACAATTAATAAAACTGCCATGGATAAACTTAAATAAATAGCTTGAATAACAGAAAAGCTTACCTTGGATTCTTCTTTTCTTCCAACCAGCTGTGCGACAATTGGAGGAACAGCAAGCAGTATACCGCTTAATCCAGTATAAATCGGTGTCCATAAGGAGCTGCCGACAGCAACCCCAGCTAAATCTGTAGGGCTGTAATGACCAGACATGGTTGTATCAAAGAAGGTGAGACCAAACATACCTACCTGTGTAACGAGTACAGGCAGTAATATAACGAGCATCTGTTTTAGTTTTTGCTTTGTTGTAAAGGTTTGTTTCATTCTTTTTCCTCTCTTATGTTCAATAACGATACGATTATATCACAGATAAAAGGAAAATATGGCAAATACAGATTTTTTGCTAATAAAATTACCCGTGGGACATGAGGCGCTTCATTGGCTCTTTGTTGTGCTCCTGTTCAGCACTTTCTAAATAAACAGCACTTTTCGGCACGGAAAATAATACATTTCTCTTTTCCAGAATACTAATAATTTGAAAATTAATGTCCTCTTTTGTTTGTAAATAGCCGAGATAATCAGTTGCCTTTGTAAAGAAATAAATTAATATGTCAGCACTAGTATCACTCATTGACTCAAAAGAAACGAGAATGGTTTCAGGATGTACATCCTGATGATGCTGCAGCAATGCTTTTATGTCTGAAATAGTCATATGTAATTTTTCTGTTTTTGTAAGAATATCTAGCTTTAAGTAAAAGGAGACTTGCCGTTTCCCCATTTTAGACCAATTGATAATCGGTTCGTTGGCAAGGGTAGAATTTGGCACAGTGACGAGGGCTTGTGCGAAGGTCCGCACCTTTGTACTGCGGAAGGTAATATCTTCAATCGTGCCTTCAACACTTGGAGTTTTAATCCAGTCACCGATCGTAAACGGTTTTTCTGTAATTAACACGATACCTCCAAAAAGGTTGCTGACCGTTTCCTTTGCTGCAAGGGCAAATGCAAGACCGCCTAGTCCAAGTCCAGCGATAAAGCCGTTTATGTTAAAGCCCCATTCCTGGGCAATAATGCTGAATCCGAACAGGAAGACTAGAGTTTTCAGCATTTTTGTCAAAAAAGGGATAATGATTTTATCAACATTAATATCCAGCTTTGTCATCAGCTTTGGAAATAGCAGTGTTGTCACATTGCTCAAATTAAACAAACCCCATGTTAATAATGCGATAAAGCATGAGCGGACAAGGCTTGATTCCCATGCTGCAGATACAGTTTGAAAGGGGAGAAACTGGAAAGCTAACTGCATGCCTATAACTACAAACACCCAGCGCATCGGTTTTTCAAAGGCGACAAGGACAGTGCTTGCTGCATGAATCTTTTTCGATTGTGTATAGGAAAGGACCAATGCAAACAAATGGCTGGTAAACCACTTTCGTAGTAATAGGCTTGTCGCAATAACAATTATTGACAGCAGCAGACTTGCCCAAATGTTGGTGTCTAAAAAATCACTCATAAATAATACACTCCTTCTAATAAAGTTGTCCTATCTGTACTATATTAGAAGGAGTAAGTAAGTATGCCTGTATGAAAAAAGCCTGAAGCGTATATGCTTCAAGCTTTCATATTAAGCCTCCATAAGACCATCTGCCTGGTCTATGGTTGAGCGCATTGTGTAAAGTGTGAAAACATCCTTTGGAACTTCAAATAATTCGTAGCTGACTCCGGTTTCTTCCTTGAGCTTTTCTACGATTGTTTTTCTGGTTTCATTGGCATGGACGGCATAAGGGAGTTTTTCTGCTGCTTTAATAGAACGAAGATTATGCTCTCTTATACGCATCAAGATACTGTTAATATTCAATTCAAAAAAGGTTTCCGAAAAAAACAGTTCCTTGGCTATTTTATTGTATCCTTTTCCGTGATATGGCTTGCCAATCCAGGTTCCTAAAAAGCCGATTCCGTCTTGTATATCATACAGATTGATCGTTCCAATCGGGTTATGCCATTCATCAAGAATGGTGCGAGAAATCAGTTCTCCTTTTTCTTCCGCTTCAATTGTTTGTTTTGTGACAAACAAATATTCTTCATAAGATGCTGCCTTTTGGCGAACAAATGGAAACACATCTGGATGCTTCATTAATTCATAAAGAACAGCACAATCTTCCAATTCACGTTTTTTCAGCATAAAAAATACCCTCCTTATACATGAGGGCAGAAAACAACAGAATGACAAATACCGTTCCGCCCTCGAAATTTTTTATCAACTTGTAACTTGTAAAAAATTTCGGGGTGGGAATCGAACCCACTAGAACCGTAAAGGTGGCGCACCATTTGCCTTCCCTATATTTTATTTATTGTTTTCCTGCAATAATGTCGTACTGCTTATATTGTACAAAAAAAATTTTAAAAATCCTATAGGTAAATGTAAGGTTATTGTAAAGTCTTTATTTATTTTTTTTGCGGATTTGAAGAAGTATATACGCACCAAGCAATAAGACTGCTGCAATGATAATAGGTGTGATGTACGGCTTAGCATATGTCTCTATATTCTCCCAGTGGTCGCCAAGTCTCATTCCCAGCAGTAAAAACAGAACTGTCCATGGAATGATTGCCGCAGTTGTATACAAAGTAAACTGCCCAATCGGCATTCTGGCAAGTCCAGCCGGAATGGAAATAGCATGTCTTACTACAGGAATAAACCGGGCAAGGAAAATCATGCCTGTCCCGTACTTAAGAAACCATTTTTCGGAAGCATCCACATGAGAGCTTTTGATTAAGATGTACTTTCCATATTTGTCAATAAAAGGTCTTCCGCCGTAAAGTGCAATCCAATATAAAAATAGCTGGGCAATTGTCCCGCCAATGACACCAGCAAGTAGGGCGCCGAAAAAATTTATATGGCCGGTATGGATTAAATACCCTCCATAGCTTAGCACGATTTCACTTGGAATTACTTCGACCATCAGCCCCAATGCTATACCCATATAGCCTAAGGATGATAAAAATTCAAAAATTGTATGTACTAATTCTGACACTTACATCTCTCCCGCGTAATGTAATTATTTGTATTTTCTATAAAGAATAGTCAATCATAAGTATACATGACCAATGGACAAAATTGAAATAAGAAATTAAAATGAGTTTTTAATAGATATTCATAAAAGGAATTCTAAATTAATTCCCTTAAATTTCACTTAAAACGAAAAAAGAGCAAAAAAACTGAAACATATTAACCATATGCTCGTATATAATAAAGACAAATAATTTAAAACCTATAGAGGGAGGACATAATGACTTACCATAAAGAAGTACACCAAGATGAAAGACTATTTGCAATGCTCATTTATGTATTAAGCTTTTTTACAGCATTTATCGGCCCATTAGTCGTTTATTTAATAAAAAGTGATTCACCATTTGTTAAGTATCATGGCAAAGAATATTTTAATTTCCTTATATCTTATGCTATATACGGAGCCATAAGCTGGTTGCTGGTATTTGTGCTTATCGGTTTTGTTTTGATGCCGCTTGTCGGAATTGCTGCATTTGTATTTACGCTTATTGCTGCAATCAGAGCATACGAGGGTGTTGAATACCGAATTCCATTCATTATCCGTATTATAAGATAGTACTGAGATGCAAAAAGACTCGTTCGTAATGAACAGAGTCTTTTTTTGTCTTTTGTCGAAAAAATCGTTATGATAGATTGGAATGAAGGCAAGAGAAAGAAGGATTGAAAATGAAAGAAAAGGTAGGATTAGTGCTAGAGGGTGGAGGTATGCGAGGTGTGTATACAGCAGGTGCCCTTGAGTGCTTTTTAGAACATGAGGTGTATTTCCCATATGTGATTGGTGTTTCGGCAGGAGCCAGTTATGGAGCATCTTATCTTTCAAAGCAAGCTGGCAGGAATAAAAGAGTTAGTTTGGATTTTGTTACAGATCCCCGCTATATGTCTTGGCGAAACTTTCGGCAAACAGGGCAGTTTTTTGGGATGGATTTCATTTACAATCAAATCCCAAATACGATGGTTCCATTTGATTATAATGCCTTTTATGAAAATGAAGCAGAATTTAAGATAGGGGCAACTGATATTCAAACAGGCGAAAGTGTCTTTTTTGGTAAGCAGGATTATAAAGAGGAGCTGCTGAAGGCGTTAGAAGCGTCGAGTTCTTTGCCATTTTTGGCACCGATTGTAGATTTTAAAGGTAAAAAGCTGATGGACGGGGGCATTGCTGATCCTATCCCTCTTAAGAAGGCGGTAGAGGATGGTTTCACAAAAAATGTTGTCATTTTGACAAGGAATTTCGGTTATCGTAAATCAAAATCGCGGTTTTCCTTTTTTGTAAAACGCAAGTACCCTCAATTTTCCGGATTGCAACAAGCTATGCAAGCAAGATATAAATATTATAATGAAACACTTGAATATATTGAACAAGAAGAACGGAATGGAAACATACTTGTCATAAGACCACAGGAAAAATTGATTGTTGGACGAATGGAAAGAAATCCTCAAAAGCTCGAAAATTTGTATATGCAAGGCTATCGTGATGCAAAAGCGGCACTTGTGCAGATGAAAGAGCATGAATATATGTAAAGATACCAAATCCCAATTGATGTATACCAATTGGGATTTGTTTTATGTCCAACCATAAAATCTATTAATATCCAAGAACCTTCATTTTGCCTATAGCCAAAAATTCTCGCAAAGTTAACGAGACTTTCACTGAGTTCGGTGTTTTAGCTGCAAGAGGATAGGCGCGTATCCCAATTTTTTCAGAGATAGTAATTGCCCTGTAAAGGTGGAAATCACTTGTTGCGATAATTGCTTCCTTAATGTCATATATGTCTTTACTGTTTTGCAGGTTTTCAATTGTGGAAGTGGAAGTATCCTCCATAAGTATCATTTCTTCTGGAACTTTCTTTTCAAGAAGATAGTTTTTGAGTGCAGCAGCCTCTGAGATATTTTCGCCCTCACCTTTGCCGCCAGATACAATAATTTTAGACTGTTTATTATTATTCCAATAAGAGAGGGCAGCATCAGCCCGGTTTTTCAGCACCTTTGATAATGTTTCGCCTTCTACTTTAGCCCCAAGGATAATTATGTAAGGTATTCCGTCTGGTGGTGTGGTAGAGGCGGTTCTTTTCATTTTTACATAGTAAAAGGATGTGCAAGCTATCATTACCACAGTAAATGTGAGGATAGCTAATTTTACTTTTTTCAAAAAATATCACTCCAATCAATCATAGATGATAATGGCTGCTAATAGAATATAGAATACTAGATTATGTTTAAAAAATCAGTAAGGAGCCATGTTCGTGATGAATATCGAAAAATACTACAGACAATCAGCAACTGCTTATCTTAACGCAAGCCTTATCAGCTGCCTTCCAGTCATCTTTTTTCTGGCCATGTTTTTAAGTATTAAGCTGAATCGTCTCTTTCTTTTGTTAATGATACCCTTTTGTTTATACAGTATAACAGCATTTGTCTCGTACTTGCTTCAGAAACGGCGATGTGAGAGGCTTGCGAATACTTTCGAAGAGACAAAGGTGAAGTCTCTCCTTCAATCTCGGACAGTTCTTTTGTCTTTTTTGCCAGCACCATCCTTAAGAATGCTTATATTTGACGGCGAGGGCATCGTACTCGGAGAAATTAGGGATGAAAAGTTTGCTTTGATCAGGTGGTATTTGCCATCATTTTTAGATGGATTACGGTCAAAAAAATATGGCTTCTATAACGGGGAAAATATGCTTCAATATCAATTTACAATGCGAAAACATTCGATAGAGATTCGGAATAGAAAAAATCAGCTTATCAGTAAAATGGATGAAAAGAAAACAGACAAAGCTGTGCAAACTAGTTATAGATATGATGATAAGCAGCTTGTTTTAAAAAGGTCCCTTGCATTTACTGATTATTGCCTTGAGAAGGAAGGCGGCTTAATACTGGCCAATGTGAAAAAAGGCTGGATGCCAAAGGATTGGCAAAAGCGTTTTTTAGACCCAAACCATCCAGTTGTTTCTATCCATCATTCTGCAGCAAATAAAGATATAATTCATATTTATGCAATTTTGGCAAAAATATTTGCTTATAAGGACCATTAAAGAAAAAGAGGCTGGGACATAAGTATGTGAACCAGCGTAAATACCGAACTATTTAGTCAACTATTGATTAAATGGTTCGGTATTTTGTTTTTAGTTTAAATACAAAAGATTAGAAATTTTAGTGGAAAGCGAGTGGGTGCAGCGCAATGAAACGAACTAACTTTAACTCAACATTCTATTTAGACCCAACCTTCATTTTTCAAATTTAGTTGTAATTTTATTATTCGTGTTTAGAAAGGTTATCTTTTGATTTGTCCCAGCCTTTTAATCACACCTGCGTTATTCGTATTTTTTAAGCAATATAGCTGAATTATGGCCGCCAAATCCGAATGAATTGGAAAGACCGATGGACATCACTTTTTCTCTAGCTGTGTTTGCAACATAATCCAAGTCACAATCTGCGTCTGGGTTTCGCAAATTGATGGTTGGGGGAATAAGCTGGTGCTGAAGAGTTTTGGCGAGGGCAATGGCTTCTGCTCCACCTGCTGCACCAAGCATATGCCCAAGCATTGATTTATTCGCAGTTACTGGAATTCGATGGGCATCTGCACCAAACAGCTTCTTGATTGCGAGTGTTTCTGACATGTCGCCAACCTTCGTGCTCGTTGCATGTGCACTGATTACATCAACGTCATCAGTTGTAATGCTTGCTTTGCGCAACGCATTTTTCATTGCTGTATATGCTCCAATTCCTTCTGGATGAGAAGCAACCATATGATAGGCATCAGAGCTTGCACCATAGCCGATTACTTCACAAATAATTGGCGCATTGCGACTTAATGCATGTTCTAAAGATTCTAGCACTAATATTCCAGAACCTTCACTCATAACGAATCCATCCCGCTCTTCATCAAAGGGACGACTTGCAAGCTCAGGCTCGTTATTTCTTGATGATAATGCTCTTGCATTTGCAAAGCTAGCAACAGATAATCGGGAAATTGCGGCTTCTGCGCCCCCAGCAAACATGATGTCAGCATCATCATTTCGAATCGCGTTAAATGCTTCTCCAATAGATGTATTTCCAATGGAACAGGCAGTTACAGGCGAAAGGGAAGGACCTAAGGCACCAAGCCTTATACTTATCTGTGCTGCCGCTGCATTTGAAATCATCATCGGCACTAAATTTGGACTGACCCTATTTGGACCTCTGTCCTTTAATATATTCACATTATCAATAAGAGTATTCAGGCCGCCGATTCCTGACCCGACATAAACGCCCATTCTTTCCTTATCAACCTTTTCTAGGTTTAATTGTGAAGCAGCTAACGCTTCTTCTGCAGCTGCTAATGCAAACTGTGCAAAGCGATCTAGTTTTTTAGCTTCCTTCGTTCCCCATCTTCCTTCAGCATCTAAATTTATAACACTTCCAGCAATTTTTGTTTTTAAATCAGATACATCAAATTGTTCAATTTTGCTTATGCCTGATTTTCCACTAGAGAGATTTTCCCAAAATTGATTCACATCATTTCCAAGTGGGGAGATAACACCCATTCCTGTGACAACGACTCTTTTCATCTTTGCATTCCTCCAAAAGCTTGTTTTTTTATCTATTTTATCGTTTACTTATCCTATTACAAGTTGTAGTTTATCCTATTATAAATACTACTATCTTAATGAGGAGTTAAATGATTATGAATGATGAGATAAGACTTCGGGCACTGTCAGAGTTTTTGAAAACGAAACGCTCAAAGCTGCAGCCGCAGATGGTTGGGCTACCTACTGGAGGGAGAAGGCGGACACTTGGGCTACGCAGAGAAGAGGTGGCACAGCTAGCAGGGGTCAGCACAACATGGTACACATGGCTTGAGCAAGGCAGAGATATTAAAGTGTCGATTTCCGTATTAGAAGCAGTTTCAGACGCTTTAAGATTGAGTAAGGACGAAAAAAAATATGTATTTGGACTGGCCTTTGAGGAAGCGCATAATACAGAAATTACTTTAGAAGAGGGAGAATTAATCACACCTTCTTTAGAAAAAATTCTAAAGGAGCTTAAATACTGTCCGACAATTATTACAGATAGAAGATGCTTTATCGTTGGCTGGAACGAAGCGGCAGCACAAGTATTCCTGAACTTCGACCTGCTGCCTTTAGAGAATCGGAACTTGATTGAGCTTTTGTTTGCCAGAAAAGAATTAAAGGCTCTTGCTGTTAACTGGGAGCATTTCGTTCAAGGTTTTCTATCTATTTTCCGAACTTATTTAGGCCAGTATATGGCAGATGATTGGTATTCACACTTTATTCAACAAATGGGAGATAAGTATCCTGATTTCCAAAAGATGTGGAAGGAAAGTGAGGTTAGCTCTGCACCAGAAGTTATGATTGAATTTCGACATTCAAAAGCTGGAAAAATGCTTTACAATTTGTCATCTCTGCAGGTTCATGGTGTGAATGATTTAAGATGCAGCATTTATACACCAGTTGACGGTACAGAAACAGAAGAGAAATTAAAGCAGCTTATTAAATAGCAGCAAAAAAACGCATTGTGCAATAAAATGCCTTCATATAAAATGAAAGTAAAAGAAAGTAAAAGAAAAGGATAGAATAGGTGAATACATCATGCTTGACGACTTACTAGTAAACGGTTTCTTCCTCTTTTTGTTTTGTTGTTTTATACCGCTGCTGTTTGTGTTTCAGAATGGCAGAATTGAAAATAAGAAATACCTACTTATTTTAACTTCTTCAGCTGCAATCATTGCCTGTATGAGTTTTCCTATTAAGGTGGGGAATGGCACGCTGTTTGATTTGCGGCTTGTGGCCCAAATTTTCGGCTCCTTATATGGAGGGCCTATTGCAGCGATTATTTTAACATTAGTTAATATCCTGTATAGAAGCTTTTTTGATGGCATAGGTGTAATAACCACACTTATTATTGCCCCAGTTCATTTGATGGTTATTTTGGTTGTGAGAAAGCGGTTTCTGTTGTTATCTATACGGAAGAAAATTGTATATAGTTTTTTTGGAGGAACCATTTCCACCTCACTTACTCTGTTAATGGTTAATTGGATAGCGGGAATTAATGTCCCAACTAAGCTGGCGATCCTTTATGCATTGCTCCTATCATCTGTATTAGCCTTAATAATTTATGTTGTGGAGACAATTCAAAAGCTTTGGACAGTGCAGCATAAAATAATGCAATCACAAAAGATGGAAACGGTCAGTCAGCTGGCAGCATCTATCTCCCATGAGGTACGTAATCCACTAACATCAGTAAAGGGATTTATGCAGCTACTTCAAGAAACAACTCTTACTAATAATCAAAAGAATTACTTGGAAATTTCAATAAGTGAGCTTGACCGGGCAGTAAAGGTAATAGAAGACTATTTGACATTTGCCAACCCAAAACCATGCAGTGCTGTGAAAGAATTGGATGTTCAAGAGGAGATTAATCGAGTTGTTAAGGTGCTTCGGCCCCTGGCAAATAAGAACTCTGTACGTTTGGAGCTTAGTACAAGCAGTATACATATTCTAGCAAATCAGCAATACTTTAACCAATGTCTTATTAACATATGCAAAAATGCAATAGAGTCGATGGAAGAGCATGCCCATGGAGCACTGACAATTAAAACAGAAAAAGCTAAAAACGATATTATCATACGTTTCATTGATACAGGAATAGGAATGAGCAAAGAAGAAATAGCAAGACTTGGGGAACCGTATTATTCTACAAAAGGAAAAAACGGAACTGGACTTGGCATGATGTTTGTTTTTAATTGCATTAAAGAAATGGGCGGTACCATTCACGTAGAAAGTAAAAAAGGGCATGGCACAACATTTATCATGCGCCTGCCCATTCAATATCGTACTAATTCAAAAGAAACGGATCATGCATCTTGATCCGTTTCTTTTTTTATTAATAGAATCAGCATCCGCTTAATGCTGGTGATTGTGGAGCCTTTCTAATACTTTGCGTTTTCGATAAAACATTTCACCTGTCTCGGCAATATCGTGAATCATCGAACGGTTGGAGAAAGCACCAAAGACAACCCCGAATACTGGCACCATCTGAAACAGCTTTTTCCAGCCAAAAGTATCGCGATAGGCAAAGACAACCTCCTTCCAGCCTTGCATTTCAAGGAGAACCTCTCTTTGTACTTTATCTGCTTCTTGTTCGAAGTGGGATAGTTGATCCAATATAGTGTTTTTCCCTAATACGTCTGCTGAAACATATTGCAAACATTTAATAATAAAAATACGCTCTTTTTTTTCATTTGGGTTATAGCCGTAACAAATGGCAATATCCTGCAATATTTTGATTTGCATCGAAAGCAGGATGGGAATATCGATTCCTAATGTCAAAAAACCGCCTATTCCTGTACTAGCTCCTTGAATGGTCGCAATGTTTTTGCGGCTTTTTTTCAATTTCTCGACTGCAGATTTCATTTCAACTAACGGCAAGTCCTTAACTTCGTCAAAATGCTGTACATTAAGATGCTTATAATATTTTTTAGAGGAAGATATATCACTTAACAGTTTGCCGCCACTTTGAATATAGTTTCCCATTTCATCTAAAAGCTGACCAATTTTATTTTGAATGAAGGCTGGTGTTAATTTGTCTATTAATTTAAAGGGAAGTCTGCTGAGCTTCTCCCAAAACCATAATCCGCTTTGGTCCTTTTCCCATGCTTTTACTTCCTCCAGCTCATTCAATAAATAGGCTTCATTTTCTGTCATAAAAGCTGCTCCATTTCTAATTAGATGTTTTGTTTTATTGTATTGTAATACGATAGTATGGAAAAATGGTTTCAAAAATTCACAAAAAGAAATTGTAATACTAAGATAATTTTTCTGCTCAAGTTTATGGGAGAATAAAGTCCATTAAATTTGTTTTTTAATGTATATGTATAAACACAGTAGTTGCATTCTAATATTAAGTAGTGTAAACTAGCAACAATTAAATAGTAAAGGACCACATTAAGTGGTCGCCTTCGGGGTAGGGTGAAATTCCCAACCGGCGGTGATGAGCGTTCGTTTGCTCTAAGCCCGTGACCCGGCTTAAAAATTTTTTTAAGGCGGTGGATTTGGTGAGAAACCAAAGCCGACAGTATAGTCTGGATGGGAGAAGGAATAACAAAAGCTGCTGATTCATTATGTGGATTCAGTGTGTTTGGTGTGAGTATTGCTAACTTAGGTTCGCTTTTTTGACTATGGGCTAATTGTGTCCATAATTAAAACAGGTGTAGCTTTATTTAGTGAACCCACATACCAAAATGCGCCTTTATTTGTTATGTAATCTCCCGTATAAATTATTTTATACGGGATTTTTTATTTTTCAATGCTAGCTTAAAGGGCATTTAATGAATTAATTGCATGAATTCTTAAAGGGTTGGTCAAAATGAAAAAAAACTGTTTTTACATACAGCAGCACATACTAAATTATCCTCAACTTTATAAATAATTAAACATGCTTTAATCACCCCGCTTAGGTGTGAAGGCAGCTATTTAAGATAAATAAAAGAGGGAGGAGGAGATTTTTTGTTTACTGGCATTGTCGAGGAAACAGGTATAGTCAAAAATATTTCAAAAACAGGCAAAACGTTAGTGCTTGCCATCGAAGCGAAAACCATTATGGATGATATGAGGCTTGGGGACAGTATTTCGGTTAATGGGGTTTGTCTTACCGTTACAAGCTTTAGGCAAAATGAATTTACTGCAGATGTGATGCCTGAAACGTTTAAAGATACTTCACTTTCTCGGCTTACAAATGGTTCACTTGTAAATTTGGAAAGAGCAATGGCGGCAAATGGCAGGTTTGGAGGTCATTTTGTAACAGGTCATATTGATGGTGTTGGGACCATTTTAAGTAGAAAACCCATTGAAAATAGCATCAGTCTTGAAATCGAAATACCGGAGGCTTGCTCTCATCTGGTATTGGAAAAAGGATCGATTGCCATAGATGGAACGAGCCTGACCATTTTTGAGACAAAAAGCCGATCTATTTGTGTAAGTATTATCCCGCATACTACGTTAGAATCCATTGTTGGTAAAAAACAGGTTGGGGATATCGTAAATCTTGAATTTGATATGATGGCGAAGTATTTCTATTCATTCATGAATAGGGAGGCAGACAAGAACCAGACAAGCAAAATAACACCATCTTTCTTAAAGGACAATGGCTTTTATTAAACGGATTCTATTGGTAAATAGGAAGGGGGAGTATTTTATGTTTCATACAATTGAAGAAGCATTAGATGATTTAAAGGCAGGCAAACTCATAATCGTAGTAGATGATGAAGATAGGGAAAATGAAGGAGATCTAGTGGGGATTTCCGACTTGGTAACACCTGAAATGATCAACTTTATGGCAAAAGAGGGCAGGGGACTTATTTGTGTTCCCATCGAAGCAGAGCTTGCCGACAAGCTCAAACTGACGCCAATGGTAGACAATAGTAGTGATCCCCGTGGGACAGCTTTCACAGTGAGTGTTGATCATAAACAAACATCAACAGGAATTAGTGCATTTGAACGGGCATTAACGATTGAAAAAATGGTTGCCCACGGAGCTAAGGCAGAGGACTTTACAAGACCAGGCCATATTTTCCCACTAATTGCCCATAAAGGCGGCGTCCTTTCTAGAAATGGACATACAGAAGCTGCCGTTGATTTAGCAAAATTAGCAGGTTGCTCTCCATCTGGAATTATTTGTGAGATTTTAAAAGAGGATGGGACGATGGCCAGAGTGGATGATTTAAAAGTGATTTCACAAAAGTTCGGACTGAAATTGGTCACGATAAAAGGACTAATAGAATATAGACAAAAAAGAGAAGAAGCAAAGGAGACAGTAAAATGACAAAAATATTTGAAGGTAATTTAATTGGAAGTGGGCTAAAGGTAGGCATTATCGTCTCAAGATTTAACGAATTCATCACAACAAGACTTTTATCTGGTGCAGAGGATGCTCTAAAACGCCATGGAGTAGAAGCAGAAAATGTTAATGTTGCGTGGGTACCAGGTGTTTTTGAAATTCCACTAGCAGCCAAAAAATTAGCAGAAACAAAGAAGTATGATGTAATAATCACATTAGGAACAGTTATTCGTGGTGCAACTCCGCATTTCGATTTTGTTAGCAATGAGGTGGCAAAAGGGGTGGCAAGCACGTCTTTATCAACAGGAGTTCCAATTATTTTTGGAGTTCTTACGACAGAATCGATTGAACAGGCAATCGAGCGTGCTGGTACAAAAGCCGGAAACAAAGGCTGGGAAGCGGCAGTTAATGCGATTGAAATGGCAAACCTTTACAAAGAAATAGTTTAATCTCAAAAAAATTGGCAAAGTCCTCCATTTTTACGGTACAGGATTTGGCCAATTTTCATTTAAAAGGATTGGCAAAGTAATGGAAATCTGCTATCATATTCAATTGTGGCTCCCTTAATAAAATAAAACAAATTAGGACTAAAGATTTATATGTCTTAAACTTATTTTTAAGGTGATGCGGGTAGGGAGAGGGCTAAAAATACACAGGTTTACTAAATGAAAAATTATATATCAGAATTCTTTAAGCTGAAGGAAAGCGAAGCTACTTTCAAAGGGGAATTTTTTGCAGGTCTGATTGGCTTTTTTACAGTCGTTTATATTGTCGCTGTTAATTCGCTTATTTTGTCAGAGGCTGGAATTCCACTTGAAGCAGCAATAATCGCAACCATTTTAACATCAGTCGTTGGCTGTTTCTTAATGGGGTTTCTTGGGAATGTGCCAATATTGCTCGTTCCAGGAATGGGGATTAATGCGCTGTTCTCGTACACGATTGTCCAGTCAATGGGATTAAGCTGGCAAGAAGCGCTTGCCGTTGTGTTTGTTTCTGGACTATTGTTCATGCTGATTGCCTTTACTAAGCTAGCGGCAATCGTTAGCAAGTCGATACCAAATTCTCTTAAGGAATCACTGACAGTTGGACTCGGTCTATTTCTAATGCTGATTGGATTGGAAAAAGGCGGAATTGTCGAGAAGGGCAGCAATTCTATCATTGCATTAGGTTCCTTCAGTGATTTGCATGTATTGGCAACCGTTATTACATTAATCATTAGCATTATCTTGTTTTTGCGAAATGTAAAAGGAAACTTCCTGATTACGATTTTAGTTGGAACAATGATTTCTTGGATGTTCGGCTTGATTGAACCAGGAAGTACAGGAGAGTCTGTACAGTTAAAGGATTATTGGAATGTTTTTGGGTCTATGTCCTTTGAAAATATTATTTCCATTCCTTTTTGGATTGCTGTTTTCTCTTTGTCCATGGTGCTTGTGTTTGAGAATATTGGTCTTGTATCGAGTCATGTTCAATATGTTGGGAAGTCAGAGCGTTTTAAACGAGCTTTCCAGGCAAATTCCATTTCCGTGTTGCTTTCAGGTGTATTTGGAAGCAGTCCAACTGTTGCGACAGTGGAAAGTACTGCAAGCATGACAGCAGGTGGAAAAACAGGACTTACTTCTATTACGACAGCATTGTTGTTCATTTGTTCCGCATTCTTCATTCCTGTTATAAAGATGATACCGAATAGCGCCATCGCCCCTATTTTAATCATAATTGGTGGGCTGATGCTGCAAAATATTCGCCATCTTGATTTAAAGGATATGAGTGAAAGTTTTCCGAGCATTTTTATTATTGCGATGATTCCTTTCACATATAGTATTGCGGACGGTATGGCTATCGGATTTATATTGTATCCGATATTAAAGATAGCACTAGGAAAAGCTAAAGAAGTATCTTTGCCTTTATACTTCATTTCTTCCTTGTTCTTAATAAATTTTGTCCTTCAATATACACACTGATGAAAACTGGCTTCCATAGGATTTCCTTTTATGGCAGCCAGTTTTATATTGAGATATCAGGAAAAATTTGCTCAATAGTTTTGGAATGAGTTAATTTACCCATTATAATAGAGTAGATAGTCACTTTTTATAAAAGCTCCATCGTTCGACAGCCTTTGGAGACATCGTTTATTAGAATAAAACTAAATATTTTGAAATGAGTAGAAAGAAGTTCGGAGGTATTTCAATGGAAGTTTTTGTGGCCAGGCAGCCGCTGTTCAATAGAATGGAAGAAGTGTACGGCTATGAGTTGCTGTATCGCAATAATGAAGTCAACATGTTTCCGAACATCGACGGTGATCATGCGACAGCAGATGTAATTATCAACAGTTTTTTAAATATTGGGATTGAAAAACTATCTGACGGAAAGCCTTGTTTTATTAATTTTACAGAAAATCTTCTGGATTTAGGGCTGCCTACATATTTTCAACCACGAGATATCGTAATAGAAATTCTGGAGACTGTCGAACCAAGCAGAAAAATAATTGACATATGCAAACAACTAAAGTCATTAGGCTATAAAGTCGCGCTCGATGATTACATTTTTGATAACAGTAATCCATATGCTTATGAATTATTACTAGCAGCAGATATTATTAAAGTGGATTTTATGAATACGAATGAGGAAGAGAGACTAGAAATAGAGGCACTTGCAAAACAGCTTGGCAAAGAGATGGTTGCCGAAAAGCTTGAGACGAGAGAAGAATATGAAAAAGCTAGAAATTCTGGCTATCATTATTTTCAAGGTTATTTTTTCTCAAAGCCTGCAATTATGTCTACACATGATGTTCCTGCATATATCCATACATATTATGGTATATCCAAGCATATTCGCTCCAATGACCCGGATATTGATATGATCACCAATCTGATTGAACAGGATATTTCATTGTCGTACAAGCTCCTTAAATTAATTAATACTTTAGGATTCGGCCTAAAGCATAAGGTGACGAGCATTAGGCAAGCGATTGTTCTTATTGGCTTAATGGAACTTCAGAAATGGTTGTATGTACTGGCAGTAAGGGAAAGGGACTGGAATAACGGCATATCATATGAAGTAATGTCCAATTGCCTAATCCGGGCGAGAATGTGTGAGTCTGTTGCAAATCTTATTCCAGGCAAAACAAATACCTCTGGACATTTTTTAACAGGAATGTTTTCGTTAATGGATACGATCTTAAACCTAGATATGCAGGATATTTTAACACAGGTTCCACTTGACGGTGCAATAATGGATGCACTTTCAGGCAAAAATAATACACAAAGAGATGTCCTTGAACTTGTACTCGCTGTTGAAAAAGCAGATTGGGCACTAATCAGCAAAGGCTGCAGAAAGCTTAACATTGAAGAGAAGGAATTATTTAAGGTTTATGCAGAATCACTTAACTGGGCGAAAAATCTAATGAAAGATAAAATACAATAAGAAATAAGCCTGCATTCTTAATACTGAATGAAGGCTTATTTTTTATGCGAATTTTTCGGTAAAGAAAAATGTTACAATTGCAAAAATAGTAAAAAGAGAAGTACAATGAGATAAAGTTAATGTTGGAGGGTTACATATGAAAATTAAACTTACAAAATGTCATGGAAGCGGGAACGACTTTCTAATAATAGATGAAATTTCAAACAGCTACTCTTTTACAGAGGAAGAACGTGCAAATTTGGCAATCGCTTTTTGTAATCGTAGCACGGAATTAGGCGCAGATGGAATTTTATTTGTAATGCCTAGCGAGCAGGCAGATGCTCGTATGAGAGTGTTTAATGCAGATGGATCTGAAGCATCGATGTGTGGTAATGGAATTCGTTGTGTGGCACGTTATGTTTGCGAGCTGCTAAATGTTGAGGAAGCTGTAATTGAAACAATGAAAGCTAACTTGGAAGTAAAAAATGAAGCAGATATCTTTCCAAACATACCGACATATTTGGTGGAAATATCGCCAGTTTCTTTCCAGACAAAAGACTTACCTTTACATGTTGGAAAAGAAACTCTGTTAAATGAAAAGATTGAAAGCCTTCATCCTAATCTGGAATTTACTGCCTTAGCTGTCCCAAATCCTCATCTTATTACAATTGTCGACAAAGCAACTGTCGAATCCTCGGTTCAAGAGGAAATTAGCAGCTATGTAAATGGACCTAATGAGCTTTTCCCTGATGGAGTTAATGTGAGCTTTGTGTCTATATTGGACAAAGGAAGCATCTATGTCAGAACGTATGAGCGTGGTGTTGGATTTACAAATGCATGCGGAACTGCGATGTCTGCATCATCACTAGTATCTATTTTAAATGGCTTCAATAAGTCAGGTGATTACATTGAGGTTTATAATAATGGTGGAAAAGTACGCTGTTATGTGCATGAAAATGAGGGGAACTATCGTATTGACCTAATTGGTAATGCGACATATGTATACGAAGCATTTGTGGAAACAGACCTTGCAAAGCCTGCTGATTTTGTGCTTCTTGAAAAAGTGATGGAGGAGCAAGAAGCTATTCATTACAGCAAGCTGCAGGATGCAGCTCAAGCTTATATTAACGAAAAGCTTGTATAAGTATTTTTTGCCTGGAAGGACTACCCTTTCAGGCTTTTTTTATTACATTGTCTATATGGAAGAATATATAAATGTTATGTTGGTATGATTTCCTTCTTTCCTTCAAAAAATAAGACCCTAGTCTTGTAATGGAAAGGAAGTACAAAATGGCAAAATTATTATATATTACGGCACATCCAAACGATCATTCTCAATCCTTTAGCATGGCTGCTGGACAAGCGTTCATCGATTCATATAAAGAGCAAAATCCAAATGATGAAATTGTCCATATTGACCTGTATAAGGAAGGGATTCCGCATATTGACAATGATGTTTTCAGCGGGTGGGGCAAGCTGCAATCAGGTAAAGGATTTGATGAGCTTTCAAACGATGAAAAGTCTAAAGTGAGCAGACTTGGTGAATTGAGTGATCAATTTGTCGGTGGGGATAAGTATGTCTTCGTTACACCGATGTGGAACTTCTCCTTTCCACCTGTTTTAAAGGCATATATAGACTCTGTTGCTGTTGCAGGCAAAACCTTCAAATACACAGATAAAGGTTCTGTTGGTTTGCTGACAGACAAGAAAGCTCTCCATATTCAAGCACGTGGTGGCATTTATTCAGAAGGTCCTGCGGCTGAATTGGAAATGGGACATCGTTATTTGAATGCGATCCTCGTGCACTTCTTTGGTATTCCTACTTTAGAAGGGCTATTTATTGAAGGTCAAGCAGCAATGCCAGATAAAGCACAGGAAATTAAAGATAAAGGAATTGCGAGAGCAAAGGATTTAGCGAAAACTTTTTAAATATAAGGAGCTGCTTATTATTAGGCAGCTCCATTTTTATTGGGATAAAAAGCTGTATTAGAGGCATGTTAAAGAAAAAAAGGAATGGGAAATAATGAAACCAATCGTCCCTTTTGAACCAGTAGTAACAGAGTCCGTACCCATTGGCGACAACTGGGTAGCACAAGTAAAGTGGGATGGGACAAGAATTCTTACATACCACGATGACGACAATACCAAGCTCTATAATCGTAAATTGAACGAACGGACGAAGCAATACCCTGAGTTGCTTCATACCTCCACCTATTTAGAGGCAGACTCTTTCATATTAGACGGTGAAATAATTGCCTTAAAGGATGGGAAGCCATCCTTCTATGAAGTGATGAAAAGAGATCGCCTGAAAAATATCGATCGCAATGGCGGGATGATGGATCGGGTACCTATAACCTATATGGTATTTGACATTCTTTATTTAAACGGTAATTGGGTGACAGACAAGCCTTTAGCAGAAAGAATGGAGCTTTTAAAAGCTTTGGTGAAACCAAATGAGCATGTACAGCTTGTTGAAAGCTTCCGTGACAAAGAAGGGCTGCTGCAGGCTTGCCTCAGCAATGACTTAGAAGGAGTAGTTTTTAAGGATTTGACAAGTACCTATACAATTGGTGCCAAGGATAAACGCTGGTTAAAAAGGAAAAAACAGCATGACTTGATTGCCGTCATTGGTGGTGTCACATATAAAAACGGTGTCGCAAATTCCCTTCATCTAGGCTTATATGATCAAGAAACTAATTTGATTTACATCGGAAGCGTTGGCAACGGTAAATTGACTAACAAGGATTGGGTGGAGCTAACAAAAATTCTTGTTACATTGCAAATGGAAAACTGTCCTTTTATAAATATTAGTGATGGGAAATCTGCCATGGTTTGGTTAAAGCCTATTCTAACTGTAAAGGTCAGCTTTCTTGAATGGATTGAGGACCAGACATTAAGGCATCCGATCATAGAAGCTTTCGTGACTACAGACCCGCTTGAATGCAGACTGGAAAAGGAAGAGTAAAGTTGTGGGCGTTGCATAATAATTTATTGCTTTGCAACGCTTTTATCGAGACAATTGAAGCTTTTCGACTAACATGCGTTGTTTTTTTGCTTCGATAAAGTGTAAAAACGAACAGACTAGCTCAGCATCAAAGATAGTAGTTTTTAATGCTTCTATTTCTAATTTAATTTGCTCTTCATTAATTGGGAATTGATAAGCTCTCCCGTAAAGCATTGCATCATAACTATCAATTAAACGAAGCATTCTTGAAAATAGAGGAATCTCTTGTCCTTTTAAGCCATAGTACCCACTCCCGTCGAGATTCTCATGATGATATAAAATGATATTCATAAACTCCTCTGAAAACACCTTTTTCTCCTGTAATATTTGTTTTCCATAAAATGCATGCATGTTAAGCTCATGCTTTTCTGAAATGGTAAGCCTACCTGTTTTGTTCAGCAAGCTACTGCTGATTTTAAGCTTTCCAATATCATGAACTGCTCCCATGTAATAGATTTCAGCAGACGGCTTAATGTCGATAAAGGAGCTAAATTTATGCAGCTCGTCTGCGACTCGCAATGAATGGCCCAAGGTACTCCTGCAGTGTTTAAATAAACTGCATACTAGCTCCTGAATATGTTTGTTCATTTAACATTCCTCCCTTTAATTAGTATGAAAAATCTATCTGAATTTAGGGTACCACTTATTTACATATTTTGTTTCTCATTTTCGAAACGGTCTGTTTAATTTTTGGAGAAATAATATTTAGCTTCCTATTTTAATATTTTTCGATTTTTAAATCCTATTCAATTGGAAGTTGAATCCATTTTTAAGATTATAGTTACAACGGGAAAGTTGTTAATGCTTTATTTTGAAAAGCTCCGTTTCAATGTTGAGACGAATCAGTTAATTCCTTGTTGTAAAATGTAAATTGTTATTATTTGCACTTAAATCCTTTGTTCCTATTTAGTGAAAAAATAATCCTTAAAAACCTAGCATGTTTTTTTGTTACAAATCCTCTGAGGATAAATAGGAATGTCTTCACTAGCTTGCAAATACTAACACGGAAGAATTAAAAGAGGAGACAATAATCTATGGCTAAAATTGCACTTTTAGATAAGGATCCACTTGCAAGGGAGAAAATGAGACAAAGCCTTAGGATGGAAGAATCCTATCGTATTGTTGCAGAGGGGCAAGATGGGAGATTTGCACTGCCAATCATGAGAGCCCATAATCCAGATATATATATCATGTGCAACAAAATGCCGAATGTTAATGGGGTGGAAGCTGCGAAAGAGCTTATTGAGGAATTTTCAGAAGCGAAAATTATCATGGTATTTTCAAATGAACAAGATATAGAGTTAACGGCATCTTTATGTGCAGGAGTAATGGGGTTTGTTTCCATTGAAAGAATAGAGGATTGGTTGAAGGAAGCGGTGAGGAACCTCCTGTCTAACAGAAATTATATGGATCCGTACATTTCAACTGAAATTCTCAAAGAATATCGTAAGCTTTCAGATCGAACAAAAAAACATAAATTTGGTCGTGCTAGTATTTTTACAACACGAGAGCAGGTAGTTCTCCAATCGCTTGTAAAAGGAAAGAGCAATTTTGAAATTGCAGATGAGCTGCGTATCAGTGATAAAACAGTAAAAAACCATATTAGTAGTATTTTAAAAAAGTCAGATACAGAATGCAGAACAAGAGCTGTTGTTAAAGCGATTAAATACGGATGGGTAAAGTTTTGAATTACTAACCAGCAATTTTACCGAGAAAATATTGCTGGTGGTACGTTTTGCATTATTTTCATCATATCAAAACAGTAAAAAGCAAATCTCGGCTAAAAGGTGATAAGGATGAATCGATTTTATAAGCGGTATTCTGATATAATTTTTCAACTACTAAGTGAGGAAAAGTGGAATAGTTTAGCAGTGCTTTCAGATAAGACAGGATTTTCTAAAACAACCATTTGGAGAGATTTGGAATTTCTTGAAAGTGTTTTACCAGAAGATTGGGTCTTCGAGAAGAACGAAGCATATGGTGTCAGACTCATTAAGCCAGAAAATGGGACACTTGAAGGTCTTTTGGGTCAAATAAGAGAAAAGAACACGTATTTGCATACATTGAAAATCATCCTTTTAAATGATGGTGTTGATGTTTCTCAAATATGTCAAGAAGTGCATATAAGCAGATCAACAGCATACAGGCACTTGGAGAAATTGCAGGAGGTAGTTAAAGAGGCAGAGGTCACATTAACAGCAAGTCCATTTCGGCTTGAAGGTGATGAAAGGAAAATTAGACGCTTCATTATGCAGTATTTAGATTTTATGTCCTTTGAAACAAATCTTGTCAAAGAAGAGCTTGATGCTGGGAAATTCCAAGAGCATTTGGTTAAAATGTTTTCGCGGTTTTCTATGTCTTATCGAACAGGTGCGCTCTATCGCTTGACGATTATTTTGTTTATAGCGAACCATCGTGCATCAATGGGTCATTATATTTCTTATCCAGATTCTGTGTTAAAGACACATGAAGGCAGCAAGTATTTTGAATTGACTAAAAGGCTTTTGCCTTTTATGGTCAAATGTCCGCGCAGAGAAATTCAACTGCAGGAAATTCTGTACATTGCGATTTTTATTATGAGTGAGGAAAGACCGTTAAATAGAACAAAGCACTTGCAGTATATTCATAAATCAATGAAAAGTGAAAGAGGCTATCCAATGTCTGTCTTTCTCAAAAAGCTAGATAAGTATATCGGTTTATCTATATCCCAAGATGATATATTTTTGTTCAACTTCTATCAGTCACTAAAAAGAATTTCTGTTGAGACGGAATTTGAAACAGAAACTGTGAAGAATTCAGCTTTGCAATATTTAGATTTTTTTGAGGGAAACCAGCTATATCAGGCAATTGCACAAATTGCAAAAGAGTGCTTTACACATTATTCCCTTTTGTTAAAAAAGCTTGATATACTCGAAATTTTCGCCATTACTCAGGCTGCTATAATCAGAAAATGGAATAACCACAAAATCCAGGTGGCTGTAATGTGCAGAACATACAGTGAGAAGGATTACATCCGTGAAATCTTGAACTATCATTTTTACAGCAAACTGGAAATAACCTGTCTCGATCCTTCAAGCGTTCATCTGCTGTATATGTATGAGGAGTTTGATTTGCTTATTTCTGCAGGAGAATTGAATCCTTCAGATGCACGTATCGAGCATATTCCGAAAATCATCATATCATCCTTTCCAACAAGTGCTGAGTTAAGAGAAATAAGTCATTTTATTGAGGATCATTTTTTTGGCGATTTAGGTGTTACAAAGGAAATGGTTTATCCCTTCAATGAACCAGTTTGATTTCCTTTTATGTTAGAAAAGAATCCCATCTAACTGGTGAAGGGATTCTTTTTTTATTCATGTATGGTTTGACTGGATAAAATGAAGGACTTCTTTTAATGATTGCTTTTCCTTTGTTGCAAAATAAGATTGGAAGGGATCCTCCCTGTTTTTCAGTCGTTCTGACACAGACTCCATTGTAAAGGCTTTTGGCGATAAATTATTTGTGAGTTCATCCCAAAATATCGGGCAAGCGACATATCCACCTTCATTTCCTCTAACAGAATAGGGAGCAATGATCGTTTTTCCTTCGCTATGCTGGATATAATCGATGTAAAGCCGGTTATGGCGATTTTTTTTCAAGCGCTCAATTGTAAATAATTCTGGTTCGATTGTTATCATATAGTTTGCAATAAATTCAGTGAAAATTCTTGCTTCATCATACGTGTAAGTTTTTTCTGGAAGTGGAATATATACTTGAATGCCTTTATTTCCAGATATTTTTATAAAAGAAATAAGCTTTAATCCATCGAGAACCTGCTTGAGTATTTGTGCAGCTTTAATTGCCATAAAGAAATGATCTCGTGATGGCGGGTCCAAATCAAACACAATTTCTGAAGGCATACTGTCAGACAGGACGGTTTCAAATGGTATGTGAAACTCGAATGCAAGCTGATTGCCCAGCCAAAGCAGTGTTTGTTTATTGTTGCAGATAATATAATTAATATCTTCCTTCCAGCTTGTTTCAACAAATGCTGGTGCATAATCAGGACACTGCTTTTGATAAAAAGATTCACCGAACAATCCATGCGGGAAGCGGATAACTGTCAGTAGCCGATGTTGTAAAAAAGGCAGTATTTTCTCTTCTGCCAATGTTAGATAGTTGATGAAATCTATTTTGCGTACATTGTTATCAGGAAATAATGGTTTATCTGGATTGGTGATAGTCAGTTTATCAAGTCCGATGTTTTGCAGTAGCTGTTCATAAGTGCACTCCTGCCAGCTTTTTTGGAAAAGAAATTGTACAAATACAGGTTGAATAATTTTTTCGTCTTCAAACGAAGAGAATTCAAGCTCAACACATATACCTGGTTCAACCAAGATCACTTTACCCACTGTCCGTGCATTTTTTTGCACAATGCTTAGTAAGGCAGTACTTTCTTCTTTTGTCATGCCTTCACTAAACTGTCCAACATTTTTGATGATGCCATTATCCGCAACACCTACCGAAAACAGCTTATCCATAAGGTTATACTCTGTAATCGTAAAGGAAGCAGTATATTTCATGGTAGTACTCCTAACAATGCTTATTTGCTTTTAGTGTTTCTCCTATGCAGTCGAATCATTCATTTCCAAGATTTCATTGCATGAAAGGCGGGCTTAAAAGCCATTTTATTAATAAGTACCATCTTAAAAAAGTCAGTGAAAAAACATGATTGGAGAAATAAGAAATGCACACAATGTGGAAAGGAAGCATTAGCTTCGGTTTAGTTAACATCCCAATTAAGCTGCATACAGCAACAGAAGATAAAGATATAAAGCTGCGCACACTTCATAAAGAATGTCATGCACCTATTAAATATGAAAAAAAATGCTCTGCATGTGAAAAAGAAGTTGCACCAGAAGATATAGTTAAGGCATATGAATATGCGAAAGGCAAATATGTTGTCCTTGACAAGGAAGATTTGGAAAAGCTGCAAAAAGAAAATGAAGATAAAGCAGTTGAAATAATTGATTTTGTTAAAATGGATGAAATTGACCCGATTTATTATGATAAGTGCTATTATATGTCTTCAGGTGATGGAGGCAATAAAGCATATGCTTTATTAAGAGAGGCATTAATTGAATCAGGAAAGGTCGGTATTGCCAAAATTATTATCCGTTCAAAAGAGCAATTAGCGGTAATTAGAGTATATGACAATACATTAGTTATGGAAACAATCCATTTTCCTGATGAAGTCCGCAAAGCAGAGGATGTACCAAATGTTCCGGCAGAAGCCACTATCGCCAAAAAGGAGCTAGAGACAGCAATTCTGCTGATTGATCAGTTAACAACAGCATTTGATCCAACGAAATATACGGATGAATATCGAACAGCATTACTTGAATTAATTGAAGCAAAGAAAATGGGCAAGGATGTTGTAACAAGCCAAGAAAAGGTTCAGACAACAAACGTCATGGATTTAATGGCAGCATTACAGGCTTCTATCGACAATACGAAGCCGGAACAGGCAGCAGAAGAGAAACCAAAAAAAACAAAAACAAGAAAAAAAGTCGCAAAAGAAGCATAATACAGCAAAGGGGGAGATCCCCCTTTGCTTACTAGTTTTATTAATAAAAAGGTCCTTTTGGAAAATTTGTCTCAAGTTGTCTATAATGGGGAGATAACCTAAATAAAAGGGGGATATACTTTATTGAATAAAAGTGAAAAAAAGCTGACGCTAAAATATGTCAGTACAATACTTACGATCGTTTTTTTATTTATAATCGTTTTTGTATTTGTCAGCTACCAAATTAGAAGTGCAGAGATAATCGCTTTTGATAAAAACATCATTGAGTTTGTCCAATCCTATCAAACTGATGCCACAACTAGATGGACCTCAATCTTGACAGATTTTGGCTCTATTAAATTTATAGCAATTGCCATTGCTGTTGGAGCAGTGCTTCTTTGCTTGTACAAGAAATATTCTCTGGCTATTTTCCTTATTTGTGTTCCGGGGATTGGCGGATTATTAAATAAGTTCCTTAAGTGGATTTTTAAGCGAGAAAGACCGGATATACTCCCTTTAATTACAGAGCATGGGTATAGCTTTCCTAGTGGTCATAGTATGGGATCGCTAATTTTTTATGGAAGTGCTGCATATGTACTTCTTCATATTTGGAAGACTAATGGAAAAAAAGTAGCGACAGTTCTGATTGCCTGCTTTTTTATATTAATGATTGGGACAAGCCGAATTTATTTAGGTGTACATTATCCAACAGATATTGTTGGCGGATATGCTGTGGGCTCTGCGTTTTTACTAGTGTGTATCTTAGTTTTCCGCTATTATGAAGAAAGAAAAAATAAATAGATAATAAAACAGGGTAGAGGTAACTATGATGGAACAGAAAATAATACCTGCATCATCCAACTTAAAGGAATTTGAAGCTTTTTTGGAAAGCAGTTATGAAGTTGGCGTCTTTTTAGAAATACATATATCGCAGCTGAAGAACATCAGTAAGCTTGCCAAAAACGCCGGTAAAAAAATGATTTATCATGTCGATTTAATACAAGGGTTGAAAAGTGACGACTATGCGACAGAATATGTCTGTCAGGAATTTAAGCCATATGGACTAATATCAACAAAATCATCTGTTATTTTAAAAGCGAAACAAAAGAATGTAATCGCCATTCAACGTGTCTTCCTTCTTGACAGCCATGCAATTGAAAAAAGTATTAAACTGGTACAGCGAACAAAACCTGATTATATTGAGCTCCTGCCAGGCACAATGCCTTGGATGATTGAAGAAATAAAGGAGCGGCTCGATGTACCGATATTGGCTGGTGGATTGATTCGTACTGAAGCAGATGTTGAAAATGCGATTAAGGCTGGAGCAGCGGGTATTACAACATCAAGAAAAGAATTATGGGACAAATAAACAAGTTTTCACTATTTTTCTAGAGAAAATCTTGTAAACGTGTTGACAGCGTTTACATGGTAGGATATGATGTATCTACAAGTTAATAAAACGTGTTGGAGATAAGGAGATGCACACAGATTTTCACATTTATTGTGATATTTTTCTGTTGTGCCCTCCTTTTTTGCTGTTTTATAAACTTATTGTTTTTTTTAGAGAAGGGGGAGTTTGAATGTCTGCATTTTTAGGTGAACTTATTGGTACAATGATTTTAATCGTTTTTGGGGGAGGAGTAGTTGCTGGTAGCAATTTAAAGAAAACGTTTTCTAATAATAGCGGGTGGATTGTTATTACTATTGCTTGGGGCTTAGCTGTTACGATGGGAGTATTTGCTGTTGGCAGCATCAGTGGAGCACATCTTAACCCTGCCGTGACAATCGCGCTTGCTATAAATGGCGATTTTGCATGGAATCAAGTGCCTGAATATATCATAGCTCAAATGCTTGGAGCGTTTATTGGAGCAGTTATTGTATACTTACATTATTTACCTCATTGGAAAGCGACTGACGATAAAGGAGCTAAATTGAGCGTATTTGCAACAGGGCCAGCTATTCCACATACTTTTTCCAATCTGCTTGGAGAATTAATTGGTACTTTCATGCTTGTGCTAGGCTTGCTTTTCATTGGTGCGACAACCTTTACAGATGGCTTGAACCCGATGGCAGTCGGTTTATTAATAGTAGTGATTGGTATGTCTCTTGGAGGTACAACTGGCTATGCTATAAACCCGGCAAGGGATTTAGGGCCACGTATTGCACATGCATTGCTTCCAATCGTAGGTAAAGGGGATTCTAACTGGAAATATGCATGGATTCCAGTGGTTGGACCAGTATTAGGTGGAGGATTGGCAGCAGTATTTTATCAATATTTCTATAAAGGAACAATCTCCAGCTATTTTTGGCCAGTAGTCATCGTTAGCATAGTGATATTAGGGTTTGCGTTTTTTGCTACAAAAAGCAATAATTCTATTAAAATGAAAAATGCGGCTTAATAATAGAAGGAAATAATATGGTAGACTAGTTTCATAATCAAATAGGGGGTATTACGATGGAAAAATTTATTTTGTCATTAGACCAAGGAACTACTAGCTCAAGAGCGATTATTTTCAATAAAAAAGGGGAAATTGTACACTCGGCGCAAAAAGAATTTACGCAAATCTTTCCAAAGCCAGGTTGGGTAGAGCATAATGCAAGTGAGATTTGGGGTTCCATTCTATCTGTTATTGCAACCGTTTTATCGGAATCAGATATAAAGGCAGACCAAATTGAAGGTATTGGGATTACGAACCAACGTGAAACAGCAGTTGTTTGGGATAAAGAGACAGGTGTTCCAGTCTATAATGCAATTGTTTGGCAATCAAGACAAACAAATGATATTTGTGAAGATCTAAAGGCACAAGGTCATAACCAATTATTTAGAGACAAAACTGGTTTGCTGATAGATGCGTATTTTGCAGGTACAAAAGTGAAATGGATTCTTGATAATGTCGAGGGTGCAAGAGATAAAGCGGAAAATGGTCAATTATTGTTCGGTACAATCGATACGTGGCTGATTTGGAAGCTTTCAGGTGGAAAAGCGCATGTGACGGATTATACGAATGCTTCTCGTACATTAATGTTCAATATTTATGATTTAAAGTGGGATGATGAGCTTCTTGAAATCTTGACTGTACCTAAGTCTATGCTTCCGGAGGTTAAACCTTCTTCTGAAGTGTATGCACATACAATTGACTACCACTTCTTCGGTAAGAGTATTCCTATTGCAGGTGTAGCTGGAGATCAGCAAGCAGCATTGTTCGGCCAGGCTTGCTTTGAAGAAGGAATGGCGAAAAATACGTATGGAACAGGCTGCTTCATGCTTATGAATACAGGGGAAAAAGCAGTCCGCTCTAATCATGGTTTGTTAACAACAATTGCATGGGGATTAAACGGAAAGGTCGAATATGCGCTTGAAGGAAGTATCTTTGTTGCCGGATCTGCTATTCAATGGCTTCGTGACGGCCTCAGAATGCTGAAGGATGCAAAAGACAGTGAAGCGTATGCTACAAAAGTAGATTCAACTGACGGTGTCTATTTAGTTCCTGCATTTGTTGGTCTTGGCACACCATATTGGGACAGTGATGTGCGCGGTGCGATGTTTGGTGTCACTAGAGGTACGACAAAAGAGCATTTTGTCAGAGCAACACTTGAATCCCTTGCCTATCAAACAAGAGATGTCTTGTCTGCGATGGAAGCTGATGCCAACATTAGTGTCAAAACATTAAGAGCAGATGGCGGAGCGGTAAAAAACAATTTCTTAATGCAATTCCAAGGAGATATTTTGGATGTTCCTGTACAAAGACCTGTCATTAATGAAACAACTGCTCTTGGTGCCGCATATTTAGCAGGGCTTGCTGTAGGCTTCTGGAAGGATCAGGCTGAAATTGCTGAGCAGTGGAGATTAGATAAGTCATTTGAACCAGCAATGGAAGAAGAACAACGAGAAGCACTTTATTCAGGTTGGAAGAAAGCGGTTCAAGCAACAATGGCATTCAAGAATTAAGCTAGTACAATTCAATTCTAAATACTATGAATATATATATAATTATGTTATAATGAACACAAGTTAATAAAATGTCCGGAGATTTGGAGAGACCACAAAGTCGTTATCGCGTATTGGTAATGATTCTTTGTGGTCTCTTTTTTGTTGGACATTATTCTTAGGAGGACATCCAAATGAAAACGAATCGTAACTTCTTAAAAAAACAGCTTCAGGAAAACAAATTTGATGTGCTAGTCATTGGTGGAGGGATAACTGGTGCTGGGATTGCGCTTGATGCATCAACTAGAGGGATGAAAACAGCATTAGTGGAAATGCAGGATTTCTCTGCAGGCACATCAAGCAGATCAACAAAGCTTGTCCATGGAGGACTTCGCTATTTAAAACAGTTTGAAGTGAAAATGGTAGCAGAGGTTGGTAAGGAAAGAGCGGTCGTTTACGAAAATGGTCCACATGTTACAACTCCAGAATGGATGCTTCTTCCTTTTCATACAGGCGGCACATTTGGAAAATTTACAACAAGTATCGGCTTACGAGTTTATGATTTCCTTGCAGGTGTCAAGAAAAAGGAAAGAAGAAAAATGTTCACAAAAGATCAGACACTTGCAAAAGAGCCTCTTGTTAAAAAGGAAGGTCTAAAAGGCGGCGGTTATTATGTGGAATACCGTACAGATGACAGCAGATTAACGATTGAAGTAATGAAGGAAGCAATCGAAAAAGGGGCTACTCCACTAAATTATACGAAAGTAGAAAAACTGATTTATGATAATGAAGGAAAAGTTAATGGAGTATATGTAACAGATATGTTAACAGGAGAAACCTATTCGGTATTTGCTGATATAGTTGTTAATGCAGCAGGTCCATGGGTGGACACGATAAGAGAAAAGGATGGCAGTAAAAAAGGGAAAACATTGCAGCTTACAAAAGGTGTGCATATCGTCATTGACCAATCTGTTTTTCCGTTAAAACAAGCCATTTACTTTGATACACCAGACGGCAGAATGGTATTTGCAATTCCAAGGAACAAAAAGGCTTATGTTGGCACAACAGATACCTTCTATAAGGAAGATCCAGTGAATCCAGCGATGACAGTGGAGGATCGCACATATATTCTTAACGCGATAAAATATATGTTCCCAGCAGTTAATATTACAGAAAACGATGTAGAATCAAGCTGGGCTGGTGTAAGGCCGTTAATTTTGGAGGATGGAAAGGATCCATCAGAAATCTCAAGGAAAGATGAGATTTGGGTATCAGATTCAGGACTAGTGACAATTGCAGGAGGTAAGTTGACTGGATATCGTAAAATGGCAGAAACCGTCCTTGAGCTTGTCGGTAAGAAATTAACAGAAAAGGGTAAGAGTTTTAGCGGCTGTCAAACAAAACATTTGCCGATATCAGGAGGAAAAGTTGGTGGTTCAGCCAATTTTGAAAGCTATATGGAAAAAATCATACCAGAGGGTATAAGTGCTGGTTTGACAAGAGAAGAAGCTGCGACAATTGCGAAAATGTACGGAAGCAACGCACCAGATATTTACAACATTGTGAAAGAAAAAAAAGCAGCCGCACAACAGTTTAACTTACCTGTCCTACTATGGGCGAAAATTCATTATGCCATGCAGCGCGAACTTGCGATGACACCAGTCGACGTTTTGCTTCGTAGAACGGGGATGCTTTTATTTGACATAACAGAAGCATTAAAATATAAAGAATCTGTTCTAGCATATATGGCAAACTATTACGAATGGGATCAAGCAGAACAGCAATTCCACAAGCAACAACTCGAAAAAGAAATCCAACACGCAACAATACCAGCAGATTTACAATCAGCCGAGCGTTTAAATAATATTATGTAAGCAAAAAGAAGGTTTAACTTAAGTTTGTCTAGATAAAACTGAACTATTTTAACGTTAAATAGTTCAGTTTTTTTCTTTTGACGTTTTCGACTTTAATATAATAATTGAAAATCCTAGTGAAATGGAATGGAGGCTGAGACCCAGCAGGCGAAAATACCTCCCAGCGGAAAGGGAGTTTTGTTGAGCGCATGGAACGAACTAATCTTAGGAAACATACTCTAGTTTTAATCTTAAGGTGAGTTTTTTTTATAGCTAGATTATGGATTTTATTACTAATATTCAGCACGGTTGACAAAATGTAAATAATAGGGTATTCTATTTCTTGTATGTATTTGAGGCAAGAACGGATTTGTACAATAAAAGTAAAAGATTTTGTGTAAAGTTATGTAGATGCAAAGCAACCAGGAACAGTTGAAATACAGAATAAACACCACTTTAACAATCTTCTCCAAAAATCACATTAAAATAATCTTCCATATGCGGATTAAACCCTTCCAAAAAATTATTCTCAGTTAATGTTATTTTTGCCGCCGTTCTAAATTGATAGAACCTAAATTCACACTGGCACGGCCTCGGAGCCGTAAGGATGAAAGAGAGGTAGGGCTTTCGTTGTTTTAGGCAATTGCACGAATTAGTAGTGCATTCCTTAAATATATGCCAATAAAAGTGCAAGATTTTACATAGGTCTACTTTCTTCATATAATAATGAACAAAGATCTATTGCAAGCACTCACCACTGGGCATCTCCTAAATACAGGAGATGCCTTTTTTCATGTCGAAACTTGTTTTCATAAAATGAGAGCTATGTTATTATTACCTAGTAAATAGATTCGTTTCACAGTGACTGACGACAATAATGGAATGAACCATATGGGAGCTGTGAAAAGGTGTATAGCCGGTCGTCTGGGCAAAAGGTGATAAACCTTTCTAACACAATACCTGGAGGGATATACATGTCTGAGAAAGTAATATTAGATGGAAATGTAGTAGCAAATGCTGTAAAGGAAGAATTGAAAAGCAGAATCGATGCACTAAAAACGAAAGGCATTACACCATGTCTTGCAACGATCCTTGTTGGTGAAGATCCATCTTCCGCTACTTATGTACGCATGAAAGGTAATGCGTGCGCTAAGCTTGGAATTGACAGCAAAAAAATCCATTTAGACAAAGAGACAACAACAGAACAGCTGCTTGAGACCATCCAATCGTTAAATGAAGATAGTAACGTACATGGAATTTTGCTTCAGCATCCTGTACCTGACCATATTGATGAAAGAAAGGCGTTTGAAACAATTGCGATAGATAAGGACGTTGATGGTGTAACGAGCCTAGGATATGGACAAACAGCTTTAGGCTTCGGAAGATACCCATCATGTACACCTGCTGCAATACTGAAAATAATGGAGCATTATGGTATTGACGCAAGCGGAAAGCATGCAGTCGTTGTTGGCAGAAGCCCTATCCTTGGTAAGCCAGTATCAGCATTGCTTTTAAATGAAGATGCAACCGTAACAACCTGTCATTCTCGCACTAAAAACTTGGCTGAGCATGTCAAACAGGCTGATATTGTTATTGCAGCAGTAGGTAAGCCTAACTTTATTCAAGGTGACTGGATTAAACCAGGAGCTGTTATACTTGATGCGGGCTACAATAAAGGTAATGTTGGGGATGTTGATTACGAGGCTTGTCTTGTAAATGCATCAGCAATAACTCCAGTTCCAGGCGGTGTAGGTCCTGTTACAATCAGTATGCTTTTAAAGCATACAGTTGATTCAGCAGAAGGAAAATAAAAAAAGATAATTGACAAAAGTCGATATTGAAGATATGATGTATATAACGCTTGTAAGTTCGGTATATGTTTTTTAAGGATTGTTGGTCATGGTTGTAAATACAGCCTATGTCCGAAAAGGTAGCGATGCTTCACTGATTCCTAAGATTTATATAAGTTCTTAAAGGTGTAACACAATTTTGGAGGTTTTACAATGAACACAGGTAAAGTAAAATGGTTTAATGCAGAAAAAGGTTTCGGTTTCATCGAGTCTACTGAAGGACAAGACGTATTCGTTCACTTCTCCGCTATCCAATCAGAAGGTTTCAAAACTTTAGAAGAAGGCCAAGAAGTAACTTTCGAAATCGTTGAAGGTAACCGTGGACCTCAAGCTTCTAACGTAAACAAAGCTTAATAATTTTTAGATTAAAGGTGATGCCTTTCCTTAATGCATCACCTTTTTTTAGTGTAGTACGCTATCGCTCCACAGGACCAATCATTTTCATCAGGAATTTTAATCCCCTAATACTTTTTCCAGAATGTTTTGGAACATGAAAAAAAGTGAATGGAAGTGGAGAGTATATATTTATCAATAATTATACAAAGCTCTTGCTCCAATATTTCTCAAGATTAGATTATTTAAATGCCTACCATTTTGGGTAAAATAGGCTAGGGAATCCAATGTGGACGACCAGCATTCTTTAAAAGTATTTAAGGCAATGAGCAATAACGAAGGAGGAAAAAGTATTGACGACTTTTTCAGATTTTAATTTAAGCAGCAGTTTAGAAAAAGCATTATCCAATATGGGTTTTGAAGAGCCAACACCAATTCAAGCACAGGCGATTCCGATTGGTCTTGCAGGTAAAGATATGATTGGACAGGCACAAACAGGAACAGGTAAAACAACAGCATTCGGTGTTCCACTTTTGGAAAAAATCGAAGTTGGTAAAGCTGTTCAAGGTCTTGTTATCGCTCCAACTAGAGAATTGGCTGTACAGGTTGCAGAAGAACTTAACCGTATCGGTGCAGTAAAAGGTATCCGTACATTGCCAATTTATGGTGGACAAGATATTAACCGCCAAATTCGTGGTTTAAAGAAAAAGCCAGAAATTATTGCGGCAACTCCTGGACGTCTTATCGACCATATTGAAAGAAAAACAATTCGTTTGCAAGATACAAAAATGATCGTTTTGGATGAAGCAGATGAAATGCTAAATATGGGCTTCATCGAAGATATCGAAAGAATCTTGAGTGAAACACCAAAAACACGTCAAACTTTACTTTTCTCAGCAACAATGCCAAAAAGAATTCAATCATTGGCAGAGCGCTTCATGGTGGAGCCAGAGCTTGTTAAGGTTAAAGCGAAAGAAATGACTGTTACAAATATTGAACAACACTTTATCGAGCTGCAAGAACGCCAAAAGTTTGATGTACTATGCAGTCTTCTTGATATCCAATCACCAGATCTTGCGATTGTATTCGGAAGAACGAAAAAACGTGTTGATGAAGTAGTTGAAGGATTAATCAAACGTGGATATTCTGCTGAAGGAATCCATGGTGATATTCCTCAAGGTAAAAGGGATCAAGTAATCCGTCGCTTCAAGGAGCAAACAATTGATATCATGGTAGCAACAGATGTAGCTGCCCGCGGATTGGATATTAGCGGTGTAACACATGTTTACAACTTTGATATTCCACAAGATCCAGAAAGCTATGTTCACCGAATTGGTCGTACTGGCCGTGCTGGTAAAAAAGGTTATGCTGTAACATTTGTATCTCCAAGAGAAGTAGATCACCTTCGCATCATTGAAAATGTAACGAAGAAAAAAATGGTTAAAAACCCAATTCCATCAACTACAGATGTATTGGCAGGAAACCAACAGGCAACAATCAACAAAATCCAAAAAACGGTTGAAGAGAATCAATTCGCAGAATACAAGCGTCTTGCAGAAACTTTACTGGAAGAAACGGATTCTGTTACATTGCTTGCAAGTGCATTAAAACTTCTTACAAAAGAGCCGGATGCAACGCCAGTTAGATTGACTGCTGTTGAACCGCTTCGTTCTAAAAAGCCAAAAGGTGACCGTTCTGGCGGCGGCGGACGTCGTCGTAGTGGTGACAGAGGCGGACGCGGATATGATCGCAACCGTGGCGGCGGCAACGGCGGCGGCGGAGAAAGAAGAAGCAGAAACAGAAATAGAACTAGAGACTAATAAAAAATATTTTCTGGATTATGTTTAATTTCTCCTCATAATGGTTAAAATGTACAAATGAAGGATATAAATGTATATCCTGGTTATTTAAATCTAGGAGGCAATAAAATGGCAACAGGTAAAGTAAAATGGTTTAACTCAGAAAAAGGTTTTGGATTTATCGAAGTAGAAGGTGGAGATGATGTATTCGTACATTTTTCTGCAATTCAAACAGACGGTTTCAAAACATTAGATGAAGGCCAAGAAGTTAACTTTGATATTGAAGATGGCGCACGTGGCCCACAAGCTGTTAACGTAACGAAACTTTAATATGCTTATCTCAAAGAACCCTGCATGTACAGGGTTCTTTTTCGCATTGTTCATTTTTTAGGCTATGTTTTTTGCGAAATGGACAAAGTCTGTTACAATTAAGGCTGATTAAGAAAGAGGTGCTAATATATGAAGGAATATACTGTTGAATTTCATAAAGAAGACGGTATGGAAAATATTACAGTTCAAAAATTAAGCGAAGAGGACTTCAATCGTGTCACAAGCGGTGGAACTAGACAGCTGTTTGAGCTTGATACAAATATCGGCTTTTTCATCTATTTTGATGCAGTGGATGAAAGTGGCAAAGAATCTTATTTAGTTCTTCAATATGAAGAGGAGAATGAATCTCCATCCGCTTGCTATTCATTTGAGTTAAAGGATTTTTATCAGTTTATCGCATTGCATTTAAATGATCTGCAAATAGATGAGGATGAAGAGGAAGAAGCGGATGAACAAGAATTTGGTCCAATTCATTACCTTGCACATTTAATGCATCATATTGTTGAAGACGGGAAGTCTGTGGAAGTATAAGAAAAGAAAAAGGAGCAGGATTAGCCTGCTCCTTTTTATGTAGATTAAGCCTCTTCTGATGCATAGTGGCTGCTGCAAAAGTTGTGAATCTCTTGGAGCTCTTCATCCTCTAAAGCAAAGTCTAAGTACTTATCCTGACTGCTGTTATGGAAATGATAATTTAAAACCTTCATTTCCTTCTCATCAACAAAAAATAATACCTTCAGCTCAACTGCTCCGTCCTCAAACAGCTCATCATCTTCCTCTTCTTCAAGCTGTAAGATAAATTCATAACGGTCTCCGGCTAAAATACCTGTAGGATCCTGAAGCTTTTCAACTGTGTATTCTGTTATATTCATTTGTGTTAGCCTCCTATGTTAGTACTTGCTAGTATTTGAAAGTATCGGTGAATTTATTGCACACTCGAAAATAATATCATATTGCTTTCAGGATAGCTATTGCTTTTCATTTGAAATGAAATATGTTACTATGAAATATTAAATATTTGACTTTTTTTATAAATGTGCTATAATTATAAGATAGGTTAAAAGATAGATATGTTTTGTCACTTGTTTTTTAAGGTCTAGTCTGTAGATTTCTTACGTTTACAAGTGATTTTTTATTTTTATCGGCTCGAACGTACTCTGGCATTGTATCCAGAGCCGAAACAAACAAAAGCTTCATGGAGGTGTTTCATTTGGCAATGGGTTTTGGCCGGAAGAATAACGAGGAAGTTGTAAAAGAAGAAGTAGTAATTTGGGATTGTGTATCTGAAACATGTAAGTGTTGGTTACGAGACAATTTTAAAAGCAGTGAAAAACCGAAATGCCCAATTTGCGGCAGTGATATGGCACAAACGACTAGAGAATTACAAGTCGTCAATAATAATAGCATTTATTCAAAATAAAAAACTAAAATCCTTTTGGATTTTAGTTTTTTTTTTAACTCGTTATATTCATTAATAATGGGATGAGCGAGCTACCCCAAATAACCGTAATCCACGCAGCTAATATCATCGCAAGTGTTGAAAAGGTTGCTTCCTGTTCTCCAAATTCCATTGCTTTTGTTGTTCCTACACCATGTGCACCCATCCCTAACGCCAAGCCTCTTGCTATCGGTGATTTTAGCGACAAAAATTTAATCGCATATGGGCCGATAATTCCACCAATGATTCCTGTCAGAATAACAAATACTGTTGTTAATGGCGGTAGCCCGCCGATTTCCTGTGAAACTTCTATTGCAATTGGAGTCGTAATTGAACGCGGCAGGATACTTATCATAAAATCAGGTCTTAAGTGAATGAACATAGAAAAGAAATAAGAAGAAACAATAGCAACAACTGTTCCGGTTGTGACGCTTATAAGCATGACACCGAAGTATTTCTTCAGCAAATGCTTATGCTTATATATTGGCACAGCAAATGCTATTGTTGCAGGACCAAGCAGATGAGTTAAAAATCGGGAAGCATCTGTATAGTTGCCTGCAGGTATATGCAGGCAGCTGATAAAAAGTATCAACATTAATGGTGCCAGCAGGAGTGGGTGCAGTAAGGGATTTTTCCACTTTTTATAGCTCCACTTTGTCAGTCTGTATAATAAATAGGTTAATGCTGTAAACAGTAAAATATTCATTTATGAAAACTTCTCTTTCTATTATAGATTTTTTCTGCTGTAAAACCTGTCGCACCCATGACTATAAAGGTACTCACAGCAATGAGAAGTACTGTTTCGACGCCTTTCATGTTAAAAATCTCTTCATAATTAACGATTCCAACTGCTGAAGGAATAAAAAACAGCAGTAGCTCTGCTAACAGCCAGGCAGCTCCTTGCTCCACCCATTTTAATTTAATCCAGCCAAGCTGCAATCCTATAAATAAAAAAATGAGACCAATCATGGATGCCGGCAGCGGAACTGACACAACCATTTTTATTCCCATTCCCAGAAAAAGAAAAAGATGTATAAAAGCAATTTGCCCAATTATTATGATTAGTTTCAATAAAATCACCTTCCTAATGTTAATCAATGAAAGTGCATGCTTCAAAAGATTAACTATATGGATATAATACGATGATTGTTGGTATTCGTAAAATACATAATAATTATAATTAATATAACTATAAGTTATGATGAAGCTGTGAGATGACAAAAGGAGGAAGGGAGAGGGAAGAAGGGAAGCTACTGCTGAAGAATAAAATCTATAAACCTTCTTCCGGCGACAGAAAGATAGCGGTCTTTTTTTGTTATGACAGCCAATTGCCAGTTTGTTACTGGCTTTAAATCCATAAATCGTACTTGATTATTCGTAGTTCTGCTGCAAATTGATTCTGGGAGCATGGAGATTCCTAGGTTTGCTGCCACTATTTCAATCATAAAGTCCCATTGTGAGCTTTTGAAAATAATGTTTGGCTCAAATCCTTCATTAATGAAGCCTCTTTTCATCATTTCATACAGGGCAAACTCTTCGCTATAAAAAATGAATTCCTCCTCTTTCAGCTCCTTCATATGGACTTGCTTTCTATCTGCAAGCTTATGCTGCTCATTTACAATTAGTTTGATTTCTTCACTTACAAGATGAAAAACATTAAAGGAAGATTCATCCGTTAGAGGCAATACAGCGATACCAATTTCAAATTCGCCTTCTTCCACACTCTTAACAACTTTAGCAGCTCCATATTCTTTTATATTGATATGAATATTTGGATAAGCTTTATGAAATGCAGCAATTACTTTAGGAAAGAACAAGCTCCCAATCATTGGCGGAATACCTATTGTAATGCTTCCTCTTGCAAGATTTGTCATGTCATGGAGAGTAGTTGCCATCTCATCCATTTGCGCCATAATTTTTTGTGCATATTCGTACACAATTTGGCCGGCATCTGTTAACTCATGCGTTTTATTGGAGCGATTTATGAGCGTAATCCCAATCTCTTCTTCTAAACTTTTGATCCCCTTGCTTAATGCAGGCTGTGAAATATGCAATTTTTCTGATGCTCTTGTCATGCTCTTTTGTTTAACAACTTCAACGAAATACATAAGCTGCCTAATATCCATGTTTCTCCTCTATTCTTCACTTGTTTAATGCTTATTATTGTACTCTACTAGTTGAAAAAGGAACAGGTAAATATTATTATTTCAAAAAAAGATCGAAAATATAGGGGTTAGGCGTTTATAGTTAGCAGCAGGAGGGTATAAACACGTTAGAATGAATGAAAAGGGTGTGGAAGCTATGAATACTCATGAGCTGAAAACGAAAAGAAAGCATTCTGACTGGAAAAATAATTTAATGGCGCAAAAGAAGTATGAAAATTTAATTACGAAGAAACCTATTGTGGAATTTATCACAAACAATATTAACCGCAATAAGGTACAGCATTAAGCTCTTATGTGAAATATATGATCTCAGGCTGTTATTGCACAGAATGCTAAACAGCCTGAAAATAGTATCTAAAGTGAGCGCAATTATTTCAGCGCGGAAGGTTCCATTATATAATCTTCAAAAACTTTTTCTATGATTGCATTTTCTTCCATATTATTTGGACTTTCAAAATGTTTGATTCGCACAATATAAACAGATTTAACAAACATATGAAGTGCTTCATCCTCGGTTAAAGCATCAATCTTTTCGATTAATACTCGGTCGGATATATAGTTAACAATTCGACTCAGAAATTCTTTTGGATAATCCTTTGGCAGTTTTCCGGTTTCTTCTGTAAAGATACCCCCTTGACCTTCAATTTCGACATGACGTATAACCTCTGATAATTCTTTAATACTGAATATATCCACTGATTCAACACCTCTTTCCTCTAGTATTATAACAGGGGTTTAAATGCTAGTAAATTAGTGTTTTTTCACATGGTTAATATGCTTACAGCTGCTTGGTCTAAAACGTTGTTATATAAAAGAAAATCGCGGGTATTTTTTGGATTACAAAAAAAAAACAGAATGTAAGTCCCATATTGGGAACAATAATGGTAAAATACTCATGGTAGACTATTGATAAAGGGAGTAAGGTATGGCTAACGAACAAAATAAAGATTTAAATATTATGTATAATATGGTAAAGGATTTTCATCAGGCATTTGGTCACCAAGTAGGAGAAAGTCCTAAGCCGATTGCGGAAAAAACTGCCGTTAACAGAGCAGTTTGGACAGGAGAAGAGCTTGTGGAATTCCTTTACGCTACTGCAGCAGGTGAGGAAGAGAAATTCCAGGAGTTATTCCAGCAATTTCTTAAAGGACTCCATAAAGCAGCAGATAAAATGATGACAGAGAAAAAACCTGTCGATGATGTGCTTGTTGCACAAATGGATGCATTAACAGATGTGGAATATTTTAATCAAGGCAGCTTTGTTATTGCCGGAGTTGAACCGTTCAATTTATTCAATATTGTCCAAGAGGCAAATATGGGCAAACTATTTGAAGATGGAAAACCGAGATTCAGGGAAGAAGATGGAAAGATCATTAAGCCGCCAAATTGGGAAAAGGATTTTGCCCCTGAAGGTCGTTTGAAAGAAGAAATTGACAAGCAAAAACACAAGGGATAATGAGTTACCACATATAGAGCTAGGAGATCATTCTTTAAAAGAATTTCTCCTAGCTCTTTTGCTTGTTAATTTACTTTTCCATTTAAAGGTGTGGAACATCATTAAAGAAAAATGCCTCTAAAAATTAGCAATCACAAAAAGTGACACATTGTCATGTTTTTATATTGACATATGACACTGTGTCACATATAATAAATTTTGTTAATAGATATGACACAGTGTCATATGAAGAGAGTAGGGTTATGCTATGCCAAAACAAACTTTTTTTCACTTAGCTCCGGATAAGCAGGATACACTAATACTTGCTGCTAAAGAGGAATTTTCAAGAGTGCCGCTCCATGAAGCTTCGATTGCAAATATTATTAAAAGCGCAGGTATTCCAAGAGGTAGTTTTTATCAATATTTTGATGATAAAGAAGATTTGTATTTCTATTTATTAAGCGAAACCTCTAAGAAAAATACCGAAAAATTTCTGCTGATATTACAGGAAAATAATGGTGACCTGTTTAAAACGTTTATTGAGTCCTTTAGATTTATGGTAAGCAATCATAAAGAAAATGACCAAGCTAGCTTTTTTAAAAATGCTTTCTTGAATATGAACTATAAATTGGAAAATACCTTAGCCAATAATGTATATGAGGAAAAACAAAAAAGTCATTTTGAAAACATTTCTAAATCGATAGATAAAAGCATGCTGAATATAGAAGATGAAAGTGAATTACATCACATGGTAAGGGTAATGACAGCTGTTACCTTTCATAATTTAGTGCAAATGTTTGTGAAGGATCTTACCGCAAAAGAAGCAGAAAACAGCTATTTAATGCAAATGAAGCTGCTAAAAAGAGGGTTTTGCAAAATAGAGGGTTAAGATGAACAATCATAAAGTAGCTGTGATTTAAGCAAACTAAAGGTAAATAACATGATGAGTTAAAAATAGTGAGGAGATAAATTAGATGGATTCAAGTTTACAACAAAAAAAACCCCCATATTTGATGATTGCTATTCTTTTTGTGGGAGCCTTCGTTTCATTTTTGAATAACTCCCTTTTAAACGTTGCGCTGCCATCCATTATGGTGGATTTAAAAATTGAAGATTATTCAACAGTACAGTGGTTGTCAACAGGCTATATGCTTGTGAGTGGTATATTAATTCCTGCTTCAGCATTTCTTTTGACCCGTTTTTCAAACAGAAGCCTATTTATTACATCAATGGCTATCTTTACAGCAGGTACGGCGTTGGCAGCATTTGCGCCTAACTTCGGCACATTGCTTGCTGGACGTATGATCCAAGCTGCAGGATCTTCTGTAATGGGTCCGTTGCTTATGAATATTATGTTAATCAGTTTCTCCCGTGAAAAACGTGGAGCTGCAATGGGTATATTCGGATTAGTTATGATTACGGCTCCAGCAATCGGACCAACATTATCTGGTTATATCGTAGAGTATTACGATTGGAGACTTCTTTTTGAAATGATTCTTCCACTAGCTGTTATTAGCTTACTGCTTGCAGTATGGAAGCTAAAAAACGTTATGAATCAAAACAAAAATGCAACACTTGATTATATTTCAATTGTGTTATCAACTATCGGATTTGGCGGTTTGCTTTATGGCTTTAGTTCTGCAAGCTCTGACGGCTGGACAGATCCAATTGTGTTGACTACATTGATTGCCGGGGCACTAGCTTTAGCTGCATTCATCGTTCGACAGTTAAAAATGGAAGAGCCGCTGCTTGACTTGCGTGTTTATAAATATCCAATGTTTGCGCTTGGCTCAGTCATTGCCATAGTAAATGCCGTTGCCATGTTCTCAGGGATGATATTAACACCAGCCTATGTGCAGAATGTAAGAGGTATTTCACCACTTGATTCAGGGTTAATGATGCTTCCAGGTGCGATTATTATGGGGATTATGTCTCCGATTACAGGCAGACTGTTTGATAAGTTTGGACCTCGTGTTCTTGCAGTCATAGGCCTTGCTATCACAGGATTATCCACATTTATGCTAGCACATGTGCAGCTTGATTCAACACATACGTATATCATACTTGTGTATACACTTCGTATGTTCGGAATGTCGATGGTTATGATGCCAATTATGACAAATGGTTTAAATCAGCTTCCTACACGCCTGAATCCACATGGAACTGCTGTTAATAATACAGCACAGCAGGTATCAGGTTCCATCGGGACAGCAATATTAGTTACAATCATGAATACCGTTACAAAAAACAACGCAGAAAGCATGATGGCAGGTGTAGATCCTGCAACAATCACACAATCCTCTGCAGCGTTGATTACACAAAAAGCATTGTTAGAAGGTATTCAATATTCCTTCTACGTAACACTTGCAATCAACATTATCGCATTGGTTCTTGCCTTCTTTGTTAAACGTGCTGATACAAGCGAAAGTGCAGTGAAAGAGCTTGAAAAACAAAGCAATGCAACAACAAAGCCTGCAACTAACTAAAGAAATGAAAATAAACCAGGCGAATGCCTGGTTTATTTCAATTTATAGGACGTAAAAATTTTCAAAATGATATTTTTTAACCTGCTAAAAAAGTGTGAGTCATTAATGTTCGTCTAAATGTTTTGGATAATTTCCAACAAGATAAATCGCACTGATAATTCGTTTGTTAATCCATTTGCGGTTTTCGTCTGTATTCAATTGCTCAAAAACATGTTCTCTGCCTTTATCTGTAGTAACATAATGGTGTGGCAGATTATTTAGGCTGTATGCAATTATATCCATTTTACATTTTTCACATTTACAAAAAAGCTGGAAATCGGGACTGAGCAATAAATAGGTTACGAGAGACTCGACGATTTCTTCCATGACATTTAAGTATTTTCTATCCATAGCTATTCCCCCACATATTGCACTATATTATTTATATCGGCAAATTTCGGGATTTTTTCACTCAGTTATAAACATTTGTTTATCGAATCAAAAAAAATATTTTTATTTATTTTTTCAGCGAAGGAGAAGCTATTTTGATTAACCAGGTGAATGTATTTTTACAAAGCCATTTTAAGGATTTAGTATTAGAGCCACCGTTATTTTACAGCTGGAATTATGGATTAAGATTTGAAATCGCAGATCCAATTAAATGGAATGAAAAGGGTGGCATGAACCAAGCTTATGAACGTTCCACCACATTATTCAATGAGGTGTTTGCAAAAGAGGATAACATTATTTTTGTGACAGATGTCCATACTTTCAAAAGCAACAAGTATCTGCAGCAGCGTCCGCTGAATGTATATTCTAAATTCATAAAAAGTAAACAAAAATTATATCAATTATCGCACCAAACACTCCCTGAATTGGAGGAGGAAGAGGGAGTTACCCATCGCTTTAGTCTTATTTGTAAGAAGGCCGAAATTAGATACGCTTCCTTGCTTAAGGCTATATGCCATGAAGATATGGGTGATTCGCAAACTATTCTAAGAGGGGATAGGCGGATTGGCTATAACATTTACTTGATAAATCACACGAAGCAGATGATTTATCATCTATATGATGACCGTGGCTGTGATATTATTGCGGCAAGTAAACAAAACCTGCATGCTATTTATGAGAATTATAATCATTGGTTATTGGATTATGATCGAGAAAAAATGGCTTCCTTGTTTCCACCAAGCAATATGTAAAGACAATCTTTCGAAAAAAGAAAACTTGCCCTTTTTTTTTTTCCTCCACAATTAGTGAATTCACCTAGGCAAAATAAGGGCTGGGTGAATATCGTATTAAGGATTACAGGAGGAGGTAATATAGAGATGAATGAGATAGCTGCAAATTATCCAATTAACAGTGCTGATTTAAGAAGACCATTTGGAAGGCCTTTTGGCTATGGCCATTTTGGCTATGGCAGAAGACCGTGGGGATACCGTCCGTATGGATTTGGCTTTCCTTTCGCTGCAGGACTTCTTGGAGGTCTTGCTGCTGGATCACTTATCGGCGGACCATATGGATATGGATATCCATATGGAGGATACCCATACCCATATCCAGCCTACCCTTATTATCCTTATTAATATAAAAGATGCCCATCCAATTGGATGGGCATCTTTCTTTTGTTAGCGTGAATTAGGGAAAATTCTTCTAACTGTTTCGACAAATTCGTCATATAAACCGCTGATTGGTTTTCCATCTTCAATGTCATTAGCATAATTTGTAAATCGATCAAAAAAATCGGGGTTGGAGGATACGTACACGTTATTGATGTCCTTATCTGTATCTTTTACACGATCGGCAATTTTATCCTCTAGCTTATTTGTTACACCGTCTTCTTGATTGCCTTCAAGCTGGACAGCAACAAAGGCATTTTCGTCTGTTTTCATTACAACAGCACGCTTTACTTCTTTCATATCTTTTACTTTATCAGCTGCTTTGTCTGCGACATCTAGGTTGGCTTTTTTACGCTCATCTGTTTTATAGCCAACACTATTATCTCTTAAATTGTTTGCAGTATTATTATTATCATCATTCATGGCTGTGTTATTATTATCGTCATTATTGCCACAACCTGTCATGATTGTCATTAGGGCAGCAACTGCAAGCATATGCTTCATTTTTTTCATGGTGATTTACCTCCTTGTATATGATTCAAATTAAGTTTTCCCGAGAACTTAATTTAATATGTACAAGTAATCACCATACCTGTATAAAGCGATTCTCTAACGACATCCTAATAATATCTCAAGGGTTGAAAATTCCTTTTAAACATCATTTGAAGTTGAAGTTAGATTGTCTGTTGATTTGTCGGCTTGTCATCATCAGAATTTCCTAATTGTAAGAAGCTGCTTACAGAGCGTACATGCTCATCCAAAGCATAATTTCGGTACAAGCTGCTTGCTGATCTTACCGGGTCTCCAAAGAAAAATCTTTCATACTGTGTTTGTCTTGTGCCAAAAGCACTCATCGTTAAATCCCAGGCTAAACGAAAAATTTTATTGCGATCAACTGCCTGTTTATTTGCACCCTGCAGATACTGAAGTAAATCCTTTCTTATCTCAGATTGAAAGGCTGCTTCTGTCGGTAATGTAACAAGTCCGCTCGCCCCGATTAATTGAATGATTTCAACAAATCTAGGGTAATTTTTTGAAAATATATTGCTGGAAACCTGAAGGGGAGTAATGTTGGGTACTATGCCCCCAAAATTATCGTACATTGCATCGTTCTCAGATTTATCTAATAACGCTTTCATCGTTTCAAGTGTAATGATGATTTCTGCCATTTTTTCTTGTATATGAGTGTACTCTCTTATATCAATTGTATCAATGATTAATTCAGCAATTCCTAATAAAAATTCCGTTTTGACGATTTGCCTAATTAAAACTTGATGTAATGCAAAATGATGGAAGGAGCTGGAGTTTAAAAATTCGTTTGCTGCATCTAAATTGTCATAAAAAAATACACGGCTCCATGGAACCAATACATCGTTAAATACGAGGATACAATCCATTTCCTCGTATCTAGAGCTTAATGGATGATCAACATGAGATTTCCCTCCTGCAAATGACTCTCTGCCAATAAACTTAAGTCCGGGTGTATTAGAAGGAATACTGAATGCAAATGCCTCGTTTTTATCATACTTTGGTGCACCAAATACAAGAACCTCGTCCGTTATTCCACCCTGTGTTGCCAATAGACGCGCTCCCTTTATAACCAATCCTTCTGAGGTACGTGCGATGACTTTAGCAGAGATAGGTTCTTTTGCATCCTCTAAAAATATTTGTGACCGATTTACCTGTGGAGTAATAAAAGTATGGGTAAAAGTCAAATCACGCTCTCTTGCTTCTTCATAAAGGCGTACAATGTTTTCAGGAAAACAATTTTTCTTGCCTGTAAGCAGACTAGCTGATGAAGCTAAACTCATTACCGCTGTATTTAAATAATCAGGACTTCTGCCCATCATCCCGAAGCTTGCTTTCGCCCAGCATTCCATCATTTTACGGCGCTTATATAAATCTTCCTTCGTTTTTGGCTGCAAATAGGACATCCCAATACGTTCCCCTGTATCCGGGGAAGGAAATGTCATTAGCTGCTCCAAATCTAAGTTTGTCTGCAAGTCAAATAATGCAGCTTTTTCCTCCAGTATCCCTTTAAATGCTGGATGTGTTGACAGCTTTTGCGTGACTTTTCTGCCGTCCAGCCATATTTCTGAATTCATGTTATCAATTCTTTCCATAAAAGCTTTTCCATTAATAGCCCCCATAAAAATCCTTCCCTCATATGATATTTAGTTAAATATATTTTATTGAACATCATTGACTATTGTTCCACGTTTTTAATGTATAAGAGTATGGATTTAAAGAAATTAATCTGTTGTATAGGGTAAAAGTTAAATTAATTGAATAATTATTCATGCGGTAAATATTACTTGGTTGTCTTTTTTGCTTCAAATAGAAAAAACAGGACAGTAATATTTATTGTCCTGTTTTTCCTATTGTTTTTTATATGCAAGTACACATTATAATTGAACATAGGGAATGTCATAAACATAAAAATATAATTATATGATATGGAGAGGCACATGTTATTGGAGGTGATGCTTTTGGTAAGATTAAACACGCTGTATCAGGATAAAGGAAAAGGCTGGCAGTCTAAACAGATTATCTTTCAGATAGCACCATCCATTGGCGAAACAATTAAAATTGATAAAAGTTTTTACAAAATCACCAATATCATTCACCATGCAGAGGATGGCAGCTTGGAAGTAATTGCCCAAGCAGATTGAGCTGAAGATTAAGGAGATAGTGGCTTATAGTCAATACCTCCTTAATCATCTATAATAATGAGGGATAAGCAGGGAAATTGTTTGGTTGCGAGGAATCGTTTCTTATATACAAAAAAGGGACAAGCTCTGTATTATGTGTTCGTTTAGCTATAAGGGAGGTAATTAATGTGGAAACAAAAAATAAAGAGAAACTGTTAATGGCAATATGGGTTGTCTCAACAATTGCCACATTCGGAAGCTTGTTTTTTTCTGAAATTATGAAATTTGAGCCATGTAAACTATGCTGGCTTCAGCGAATATTTATGTACCCATTACCGATTATTGTCGGCTTAGCTATTATAAGAAAAGATTATAATCAAATTTGGAGCTTTTTAACGTTAGCAAGCATTGGCTTTGCTATTTCTGTCTATCACAATTACATTATGCTGTTTCCGCCAGAGCTAGGCTCATGCGGCAGGGTGTCATGCACAACGGATTATTTTCATTTATTAGGCTTTATTACAATTCCGCTTATGGCTCTTATAGCATTTTTCATTGTTATTGTTTTATGTATTATTGGCTTGAAAATGGACAAAAAGTCTACATTTATTGTTGGTGAAAATCAGGAATAAGCATGGGGACTGGGACCAATTAATTTCTAATTTAGACATTGGGCGATGCGATTATATTATTAGTATGGAATGAAAACTAAGTTCGTTTCATTGTGCACATGGACTGGCTCTTTTCGCAGGGAGGTAGGGAGCTTTTTTGTCTTCGCCTGCGGGTACTCATCTCCCGCAGGCGTCCGAGTGACCTCCGTTATTAAAAAATACAAAAAAAACAAAACAGAACTATTTATTGATATGTAAAATAGTTTTGTTTTAACTTAGGCTTAAATTCTTTTGTGCCACCACCATTTTGCTTATATTTCTAAGAAAATTTCTGAATCAAGAATAACTGCCCTTATTAATATATGTTTAAACACTCCCTTAAGAAGGTAAATAACTCGTACACACTTCCTTAACAGCAAAGGAAGCTGCGAATCTATATTTACATAAAAGGGTGAGGAATTAAATGAAGACTAGTGAGGAACCTGCTTTTGTAAAAACATCCGCAGCAAGCTCAAATGAAGGGCAGAAAAAGCAGAGGTTTTCACAAAAAACATATTTAAAAATGATTACATTTATTTCTACATTCGGCGGTCTTTTATATGGTTATGATACGGGTGTAGTAAATGGAGCACTGCCATATATGTCAAGAGAAGATCAGCTTAACTTATCTCCTTTTACACAAGGGCTTGTAACGAGCTCCCTTCTGTTTGGGGCAGCATTTGGGGCCATTTTTGGAGGAAGGCTGTCTGACAGGAAAGGAAGACGCAAAACAATCATAAGTGTTGCATTTATTTTCCTTATCGCAACAATTGGTTGTTCGATTGCTCCAAATATGGAGATTATGGTTTTAAGCAGATTTATTTTAGGACTTGCAGTCGGAGCAACATCTGTAACAGTACCTGCATTTTTAGCGGAGATGGCTCCAGCAGAAAAAAGGGGAAGGCTTGTTACTCAGAATGAATTAATGATTGTCACAGGACAACTGCTTGCATACATATTTAATGCCGTTTTAGCAAACTCATTTGGCGATATGGGCAATATTTGGAGATATATGCTCGTTATTGCGACTCTTCCAGCAGTTCTATTATGGCTTGGAATGCTGATTGTTCCCGAAAGTCCACGCTGGCTAGCTTCTAAAGGCAACTTAAAAGGAGCTTTACAAGTACTTGAAAAGATTAGGGAACGCATGCAAGCACGAAAAGAACTAGAGGAAATTGAGAATACGATTGTAAATGAAGGGAAAGTGAAAAAAGCAACCTTCAAAGACTTGAAGCTTCCTCATGTTCGCAGAATTATACTTATAGGAATAGGAATTGCCATGATCCAGCAGTTAACAGGTGTTAACTCTATCATGTATTATGGAACAGAAATATTGAAGGATGCAGGCTTTTCAACAGAAGCGGCTTTAATCGGTAATATTGCAAATGGAGTTATCTCTGTTGTTGCAACATTCGTTGGTATAGCCCTGCTTGACAAGGTAGGCAGAAGACCAATGCTGTTTTTCGGTATGGTTGGGACAAGCACTTCACTCCTGCTTATTGGTATAATTTCAATGACAATGGAAGGTTCTTCCGTACTTCCGTATATTATCTTGAGCTTAACGGTGTTATTCTTAGCATTTCAGCAAGGAGCTGTCTCACCAGTAACTTGGCTGATGCAGTCAGAAATTTATCCACTACATCTTCGTGGTTTAGCAATGGGTATTTCTATTTTCTGCCTGTTTATGATGAATTTCCTTGTAGGATTGCTATTCCCTGTGTTATTTGATGCATTTGGACTGGCAACTACTTTCTTCATCTTCGTTGGATTGGGATTAATAAGCTTATTTTTCATCAAACGATATGTACCGGAAACAAAAGGTCGTTCACTGGAAGAGATTGAGCAATCCTTTGCTAAATCACAGAAAAAATATGCTCAACAAGGTTAATAACTATGAAACGTTCCTAATAAAGGAACGTTTTTTTTTTAGTTAACAGCCTGTTTTTTCTATTCCTTGTCGCCAATACCTTCCTCCAATCATTTTATATAAAAAGGTTTTCTGTGAAAAGAGGAGTAATTTAAAGTCGATACTCCACTGTTGACAAATAAAGTTCATTCGTAATAATATAAAATTAGTACCTGATACTAATAGTAGAATATAATAATTGGTTATAAGTATAAAAAGGAGCGAACGGAAATGACTTCAAAAGCAAGGATTTCAGCAATTGGAACATATGTCCCTGAAAAGAGACTGACAAATAACGATCTTGCGAAAATGGTGGATACAAGTGATGAATGGATCGTCCAAAGAACTGGCATAAAGGAAAGACGAATTGCAGGAGAAGAAGAGTTTGCTTCCACATTGGCGATTAAGGCAATTGAAAACTTAGCTGCAAACAGCAACCAATCACTGCATGATGTTGACTTTATCATCGTTGCAACAACTACTGCTGATTATGGTTTTCCAAGTGTAGCAGCACAAATACAATCCCATTTTAAAATCGAGCAGACAGGTGCGATTGATTTAAGTGCTGCATGTGCTGGATTCACATATGGTTTGCATTTAGCGAATAGTATGATTACATCAGGAATGCATAAAAAAATTCTTGTTGTTGCGACAGAAACTTTGTCTAAGGTGACAGACTATACGGACAGAACAACATGTATTCTGTTTGGTGATGGTGCTGGAGCATTTCTTGTTGAATATGATGAAGAAAATCCGAGCTTTCTCGCATCCCATATGGGCACAAATGGAGAAGGAGGCGTTCATATTTATCGAACTGGACTTTCAGAAAAGATGAACGGAGAACCTTTAAACAACAGCGGAAAGATGGTTCAGAACGGCCGTGAGGTATATAAATGGGCGACAAGAACAATTCCAGCCTCCATGGACACATTATTGAAAAAAGCAAATATGAAAAAAGAACAGCTGGATTGGTTTGTTCCTCACAGCGCAAATTTACGGATGATTGAATCCATTTGTGATAAATCTGGTGTATCAATTGAAAATGCTTTAACAAGCATGGTTCCATATGGAAACACCTCATCAAGCTCGATACCTTTAGCAATCCAGATAGGGCTGGATGAACAAAAAATCAAAAATGGAGACCATTTACTTCTATACGGCTTTGGTGGCGGACTTACACATCTTGGGTTAATTATAAAATGGAATTTAGTTTAAAAAGTTGCAGGAAAGAGCAGGTGCTCTTTCCTGTTTTTTTGCTGCTTTATTAAATGGTACCGTTGTCCGTCATAGACCCACAATTTATACAAATAACGTGATTATAGAAGGGAATAGAAAGCTTAATCATTTAAGTGGGGTGTATATATAAAAGTGAATTTCCACAAAAAGAAATTGATGTATATTGAAAAAAAAGGAAGATTCATGCATAATAAATGGAAATGAGAAATGTTATTTTTTGTTAGTGATGTTGATGTATGCCGTTATAATGGATCACTTTTAAAAAGGAGCTTGTCTGATGAATGGTAAAAAAAGACTTATCCAAGCAAAATACAGGGCTAAAAAGAAGGAAATGCAGGAAAATAATAAATCAATTGCAGTTTTTTATCTTTTGGCTTTAATAGTGCTCATTTTGCTGCAAAGTGATTTTGGAAGTAAGTCTATATTTCCTTTCGATGGAAATGGCAATTATACATATTATAGCGAGTAATGAAATCAATAGAAATAAATAAGTGAGTCCTATACAAAATGTACAGGGCTTTTTTGTCGGGTATTCCCTTAAGCTTTAATGTGCACAATTATTTACTACGCAAGAGCTGAAAAAGTGGATAAGGAAGATGTTTGAACATACCATTTCAAACCCTCTCTCATAGTATATAAAAGTAGTTATGAAATGGAGGGAAAATAGCTTGGATAATCTTATTACAGTCCTAATCCCGTTTTACAATCCTGGCAAATATATCATTGATGCTATTAGCAGTATTTACGCACAAAAGTATTTCTCCTGGAAAATTGTTTTGGTAGATGACTGCTCGACAGATGAGAGTACAGAGTTAGCCAAAAAATATCTTGTTGATCCAAGAATAACATATGTACGACATGACGAAAACAAGGGGCAATCAGTTAGCTTGAACACTGGACTTCAGCATATTGACACACCCTTTTTTGTTCAGCTTGATCCAGATGACTGGCTTTATCCAGACACATTGCAAAGTTTAGCTGATGAAGCGTTGAAGCAGCCAGAGGATGTTGCGGTAATTAGCGGCAATATTAATATAAGTTTTGAAGATGAATATGGACAAGTTTATTTATCGCGAATAAAAAAAGGCAAGCATTATGATAATCCATATGCTTTTTTATTGGCAAATACATCTATTTGGCCGAGATGCTACAGAACCTCTGCTGTACGAGAGGTAGGAGGCTGGCCATTGGATGATCCTTATGGCGGCAGATATGTGGAAGACATTAGAATACTGCTTTTGTTGATTATGTCTTATCGTTTTTATTGGATAGATCAGCTTATGCTTTATCATCGCAGACATGAAAAAAATAATACAAATGAAAAAGATGAAACAGCTTCTTCCCTAAGATTGCTTATAGAAGAAACATTAGTCAATTGGGGAGATGTATACAAGCCTGTATTTAAATATGAAGATGGCTACATGATTCTGCATGGTCTTGAGGTTAATAAAGAAAGTCAAGATGATAATATAGCAGAAATTATTACGGAAATACCAGTGTCAGAGTAAACATAATAGTTAATGAAAAAAGGGAAGATGTATCGCATCTTCCCTTTTTCAAAATAGATTAAAGTGCACCTTTACCAAAGGAACCTTCAAATAGTGACTCACTTAATGCACGTCTGTTGCTTGGCTTTTCACGCTCTTGCAAATTTGCAGGGAGCGCTTCTTTTTCTCCTTGATAACCTATTGCAATAACAGCGTGTAGTTCATATTGCTCTGGAATGTTTAACACTTGACGAGCAAGCTCCTTATCAAATCCTCCCATTGCATGTGTGACCAAGCCTTTATTATGTGCTTCAAGAGCAAGGTGACTCCATGCAGTACCAGCATCAAATGCATGCCAAGCATTGGGACCACGTTCTGTTAATGTTTCTGAAAGTATAACTGCTATAGCAGGTGCATGCTTAGCCCATGCCAGATTTCCAGGTACAATAAAGGAATGGAACTTCTCTAAATCTTCTTGCGTGCGGGCGATAACAAATCTCCAAGGTTGAATATTGGATGCAGAAGGAGCCCATCTTGCAGCTTCGAATATACTTAATAGCACATCCTCAGGTATATCCTTCTCCAAAAAGGAACGGGGAGACCAGCGATTGATAAATTGCTGTGAGATTTCGTAATCAGCATTGCGGAAGTCTTTCATATCAGCCATAAATAATCCTCCTAACTAGTAATATTAGTTAAAATATACCATAAATAACCTTAGATAAAAAGTTTTACAAGTAATTGTTAGAAGATAATGATATTTCTAAAAGATGTGTAAATAAGGAAATATATGTTAGCATATAGTTAATATTATAATGGAGGATAATAATGTCATATATTACTGGTTTTTGGCAAATAATGATTTTTTTATTGTTAGTCTTATTGGTGAGAGGGGTATATAGATTTATAAAGGTAAAACGGTAATGAACTGAGCAATATATCTGCACACAGCTACTAAAAAGGCAGCTATTTTTTAATAGGAAAAACATTTGCAAAAAAGTAGGACAGTGTTTAGGTTAAGGAAAGAAATTCTTACCTGTTTCTTGTATAATAGATAGAGAAAAACATGAAAACATTTAAATTGCTTTAATGAGGGGTTAAATTGAAAAAAAGAAGAAAAATGAAAAAACTGCCAATGCTAATCTTAATCGTTATTGTTTTATACGGTGGCTATTTAATTACCGCTAAATCTATTAAACAAACAGCTGAAACAAGATTAGCCAATTATTTGCCAGAGATAAAGGATGAATTGGAAAAAAATGAACTGGATGCAGATGAGTTTGCACCTGTTTTGCTTGCCATTATGGATCAGGAAAGCCATGGGAAAGGCAGTGATCCAATGCAATCATCTGAATCTGCTGGTTTAGCGCGAAATGAAATCGGTGACCCCGCAGAAAGCATTAAACAAGGAGTGTATCATTTTTCCGAAATGTACAAATATGGTGAAGCAAATGATGTAGACCTTGAAACAATTATTCAAAGCTATAATATGGGTCCAGGCTATATCGATTTTGTTGTTAATAGTGATACATTTCATAGTGAGGAAACCGCTAAATCCTATTCTGAGCTTATGGTAGAGAAATCGCCTGATTTGTATACATGTAATAACGATAAATTAAATTTCCGCTATCCTTATTGCTATGGTGATTATAGTTATGCAGGAAAAGTCACTGCAAAAATTGATGCGATGAATAAGCTTGTGAGACAGCATTTATAGAATTAGGTAAATAAAAATCTAAAAGTTCTAAGACCAGTGGAAATCACTGGTCTTAAAACTTTTAGGTTATTTTTTTCTGTACTCATGCTTGTGTCGATTGAAGGGTGTAAAATAGGAGACGGAATAATCTAAATTAATCATTTCACTATATTCAAACACCTTGCCATTTTCTAATATACCTCTATTAATAATTTTCATGGCTGCACTCCCTTTTTTACAATTAAGCAGGTCTGCATCCTCTTTAGAGATGTTAATAGCACGGTATGTTGTGATGAAATGGGAGATGATAAGCCCGCATTGCTGTACATAATCATGAACAGATTTTTTAATTTCTTCTTCGTTCAGATCTGGAAAATAAGAACAGGGAAGTACGGATGTTTCGATCTGCATCTTTTGAAAGTCGACAATTCTTATCCGTTTAAACTCCCATAATTTCTTATTTGGAACCATATGTAAATCAAAAATTTTTTCCAGCTCTTGATTAGGCTGGATTTTTTTAAAGTACATAATTTTTGAATGGATATCCTTGAATTTTTTTTCCGTAAGTGAATTATAAATTAAAGGACTTTTATATCTAGTTTCAGACACAAAGATTCCAGAGCCCTGAATGACTTTAATGCATCCAATGTTGACAAGCTTCTTTAACGCTTCTCTTATCGTATACCTTGAAACAGTATACAGATCGGAAAGCTCCCTTTCTGTCGGGAGCTTTTCTCCAGCTTTGTACTTATTCTGATAAATTTTACTGAGTATATCCTCTGCGATAAAATCTCTTTTTTTCATTATTTATACCTCGAAAATTAGTATCTCTCCTCGGTTCATTGTAGCATGCAAAGGAATAGAACGCTTGTTATGGTGTGTGGATTGCACCGTTCGGCAGGCGGGACTCTGTCCACTCGTGTTTACGGTAAATAACAGGATAGCTGGCTGCCATCTCTTCGTCAAAATCTACACCAATGCCGATTTCTTCAATTGGATAAATATACCCATCCTGTACCTTCACATTACCAGGAAACATTTTTTTTGTTGTTTCATCAGGTTCTTGAATTTCCTGAATTGCTGCATTATGCAGATGGATATTTAAGTGCGTATTGACGGCAACACCAATTGGTGTCATATCAGATGGGCCGTGCCATGCTAGACGAACACCAAAATTCTCACAAAGCGCTGCAAGCTTTAAGGCTGGTGTAATCCCACCTATTTGTGAGACATGACAGCGAATAAAATCAATTTGCCGATTAACAATCAGATTTCTCCATTCTACGGGATTATTAAATAATTCTCCTGTTGCAATTGGGGTGCTGCATTGATTTCTTAAGGAAACAAGCCATTCATTTTGGTCTGGAGGAAGAATATCCTCTAAAAAGTATGGTTTAAATGGCTCCAAATCCTTCGCTAGCTGCAATGCTTCATTAGGAAATAGTCTTTCGTGAACATCATGCAGAAAATGGATAGAATACCCATATTTCTCCCTGAGCGCCTGAAACATTGTGATAACGTCCTGCCGATAGTTATGCTGATCAAAATATTCACCACCAGCGTCCTTTCTGGCGCAATGCATGTTAGGGTTTTTCCCACCGTATTTTCCCATTTGACAGCGGATATGCCGATAACCTTTTGCAAGCAGCCGATCCACATCCTCTAAAAGCTGTTCGATTGTTAATCCATCAGCATGTGTATAAGCAGCAATAGCATTTTTTGATTTTCCGCCAAGTAGTTGATAAAGAGGCATGCCAGCTAATTTTGCTTTTATGTCCCATAATGCCATGTCAATGCCAGCAATAGCATTATTGATGACAGGACCGTTTCGCCAATAAGAATTAACCATCATTACTTGCCAAATGTCTTCTATATGATTTGCATCACGATTAATGAGCAGCGGTTTTAAATACTCTTCGATTATTGTTTGAACAGCTAATGGTCGTTGTTGAAATGTGGCACAACCGTAACCATAAACACCCTTATTCGTTACAACTTTAACAACGACAAGATTATGCCGATGCGGATTTGTTACAAATGATTTTATGTCAGTAATTATTGTCGGTTCCAACTCTTATTCTCCTTTTCTCTCGCTTTTTTCGTCAAATCAAAGCCTTATAATGACTCCATTAAAGCATATCGAAAAACAACGAGTCAATTTGGTCAGGGAAGTACTTCATATTTATCAATTTACCGTACCAATTTATTAACTCATAGATGGTGAAAGCCAGTAGCAGCAACGGTCTACATAATAATGGGTGCTTTTTTAACCGCTTTCATTGTAAGCGGTGCTATGCTATTATGACCTTGTCAAATCAAGGTTCTATAATTATTGTTAATCTGCATTTACTTGAAAATGAGAGGATGCTTTAGGATGAAGGAAAAAGAAGCTGTTAAAAGAATCATAGAATATGTTGGCGGAAAAGATAATATTAAGAAGGCATGGCATTGCATGACAAGATTGCGGTTTGATTTAGTCGATCAAGCAAAAATTGATCATGAAAATGTTAAACAAGTTAACGGAGTTATTGGAGAACAGCTGCAAAATGACCAATATCAAGTGATTATTGGTACAAATGTGCAAGTCTATTATAATGCTTTAATGGAAGAATTAGAGGTAGATGAAAATACAATTAGCACAACAGCAGATAAGAGCAGTAAAGGAATGTTTGGCAGATTGTTGGATGTAGTTTCAGGTGTGTTTGGACCAATTGTGCCTGCCATTGCAGGAGCGGGAATGATAAAAGGGGTTCTGGCTGGTTTAATAGCTTTAAACATTTTGTCAAAAGAAAGTGAAACGGTTGTTATTTTAGATTTAATTGCTAGTGGAGTCTTTTATTTTCTGCCATTCTTTTTAGCAGCATCTGCAGCAAAAATCTTTAAAACAAATCAATACTTAGCGATAGCAGTAGCAGGAGGGCTGATGTACCCGACGTTGCTTGATGCGGCTAAGCTTGGAGAAATTACCAAGTATTATTTTCTAGGGTTGCCGATACCTGTTATTAATTACTCAGGTACTGTTATTCCCATTATTTTATCTGTGTGGGCATTAAGCTATATACATAGATGGGTAGATAAATGGATGCCAAGTGTATTGAGGACCGTATTTACGCCAACCTTGACCTTATTCCTCGTCATTCCAGTTACACTTATTGTAACAGGTCCTTTAGGCAGCTATGTTGGGAAGGGCCTTGCATATATGGTTGAATTTTTGTTTAATGTGTCTCCGATTTTGGCAGGTGTTGTCATGGGTGGGGCGAGACCAATTGAAATCGTTTTTGGTGTACACCATGCTATCACACCGATAGCCTTGCAAAATTTCGCGGATAAAGGGTACGACATGCTGATGCCAATGATGTTTATGACAAATATGGCGATTGCTGGTGCGACCTTTGCAATGTTTTTCAAAGCGAATAGTAAAACAGAAAAGTCAGTGATACTATCTGCAACCATTTCGGCCATACTTGGCATAACTGAACCTGCTTTATTTGGAGTTTTAATCAGAAACAAAAAGGCATTTATTGCGTGTACAATCGGCAGTACGATTGCTGCGACATTCTTTGCTGTCATGGGCGTGAGAATATACGGGTATATTCTTTCAAGTATTGTAAGTCTTGTTGCATATGTCGGACCGTATTTTCCGTATGCAATTGCAGGTATCATCATCGCAATTGGAACAGCCTTTTCCATCACGTTTTTGACGGTAAAAAAGAATTCATTCGGGGCGGGCCATAAAGATACTCCCGTTCAGAAAATAAGTGGATAATAATAAGAGAGGTCCGTCCCTTTAGGGAAGGACCCTCTGACTATTAAACAAATGCCTCTATTGGTGATCTTTGATTAATTAATTTTTTTACGATAGATAAGTACCTTTGCATAACCTCATTTTTTGCCACTGATTTCGGATAGACAGCCCATATTTCCCGGTACAAATAATCGGGGCTTTTAAAGGGCAATACAATAATATCTCCTGATGCATAATCTTGGTGATTAATAAGGGAAAAATCATCGAGTGCACAGATGGCATGGCCATCCTTAACGACATTTCTTATTAGCGCACTATTATTGGAGGTAACAAAAACAGGGTTGTTTTCCAAGCCTGTTTTTTTCACAAGCTCTTTATGTGTGGATGTTTCAAGGACGGCAATACTTTCATTAACTAAATCTTCCTTCGTCAGGAATTTTCTAGTACATAAAGGAGAATGCTTACTTAATGCAATACAGACATAGCTTCGATAAAATGGCTCAATATGGATGGAACTGCTATTATCTAACAGATTTCTGTTCTCAACAATTAAGGATAGGTCTAGTGATCCATCATTTTTTGTGATTTTTGAGACGATATCCTCATGCATACCCTCCTGTATTTCAACCTTCAAATCCTTATGTTTCTCCTTTAAGGACATAAGAGCAAGATAGCCTACATTTCCAAATGTCGGCGAAAAGGCGATTCTTAAAGGCAAGCTTTGCTGTCCATTTTCCATTCTTTGCACTTCGTCATATAGCTCTTTATACTTACACTGCAGCTCGTATGCTCGTTTAAGGACAATTTTTCCTTCAGGTGTAGGATTAGTCCCTTTGTTGGAGCGCTGAAAAATAGTCACCCCTAAATTTAATTCTATTTGCAGGATGGATTGGCTGATTGCAGAAGGCGTTATATGCAGATTATCTGCTGCTTTCCTGATAGATCTTTCCTTAGCCACTTCCAACAAATAATCAATTTGTTCTATATTCATTTTCATCCTCCTACCATAAAGAATACTTAAATGATATTCCAACTTTATTACTGTTCTTATAGTACTTAATATTTGTCCTTTAGTAGTCTCAATAATAAAATGGAGAATTTCAATTTAGAGACAAAAAGGAATTAACTAGCTAATGTTCCTATTTTCGACTATTGATGTTTTCATTAGCAAACAAAGCAAGGGTTTTTCGCAGGAAGTAAGAAGAGGCTGGTGATTGATATGAGCAATAAAAAAAATTGGAGCACGGATGAAGTGAAATTACTGCAATCCTTCGCCGGATTCAAACCGAACTCTGTCTGCTCCACTGACTGGCCATTGCTGCAGAAGTCCTGCCAAGTTTAGAAGTGGGGGAAGCAACATAATACTTTGTTGCAATGACTATAGCTGGGTTAAGCATACGAAAAGAATAACCCGATATAAAAGGGAGTTCTATTAATTGATCGGAAGGACTTTAAAGCTTGGGCATTAAGCAGTGATTTTACGAAGCTAACAAACAAAATTCTTCCACATTCCTCATAGGGGTTATTGCAGAAATAAACAAGAGCGTAAAGAAACGGAAATATCGGCATTTCATAACAGGCGAATTAAACCTCCCGAAGGATTAACAGCAAAGTTTTAAACAGAACAGAATTGAGTATTCCAAGCTGACCAAAAAGGTGTAAAAAGGAAGTAAACAGACTGCCGATTGGCAGCCTGTTAGCTTCCTTTATAATATTTTACAAGCTTGATTTCAAGTCCATTCACTTTTTCGCTTTTTAACCGTGGTGCAGTGCCGCCAATATTCGGTGCGTCAATTTCGAGGATTACTGTATCTGTATATGTATCGCCATCAGGCTCTCCGACAAGAATGGACAGCTTTACTTCATACCAGCCATTGTAACTGTTTTTGCCTGTTTGCTTCTGCATAATGGCGACATCTTCTACCTTTAATGGATTAACAATCATTTCCTTCCCGTATTGATCTTGAACTATTTTGATTAATTTTGGCTCAAATATAGAGAAAAGAATATCCTCTGTTGTAAAGTAGCCCTCGACTCTTTCTGCCTTTGTTTCCGTTTTGGCATAAGTATAATGTCCATTTGCGAAAATTATTCCACCTACCAATAAAATTAGTAGTTTTTTCATTCATCATCTACCTTCCTTCCACATTTATGTTGTCATTGATTTGGAGCTTTATTATATGTTGCCACTTGTAGCCCTTTATCTTCCTGCCATTCAGCATAAAGGACATCTTTATAATCTGAAATTTGCTGTTGGGATAACTGCTTTTTCAGCCAGCCTTCGTTAAATTGGAGTGTTTTTAGATTTTGTTTATTTACTTTACCATCAAGCACTAATGCATATGCAAGCTGTACTTTTTTTTCTGGAATCTGTAAATCTTCTTTAGTAGGAGCACCATATGAATGCTTTGGTGCAACACTAATATTACCATCCTGTTCCAAAATGACATACTCTGCGTCAAATAAAGAAAAATAGCCTTGTTTTCTTAAAAGATGCTGCAACTGGCTTAAATCAATATGATTTTTTTTTAACGCTTTAAAATCAATCTCTCCTTTATTAATAAGCATGGATGGTTTTCCTTCAAAGAAGCCGCGCAGTATAAAGGACTTTTGTGTCAGTAACTCAACAAGGTAGATAAGTAGACCCCAAAGTAAAATGCTGTATACGATATCAAGCACACCTGTACGCTCATCAAAGATAGAATCTCCTACGAAATTCCCTAATACCATTCCAGTTATAAAGTCAAAGGGAGTAATTTGCGAAAATTGAATCTTACCTAGAATTTTCAGCATCAACAGAAGTGTAATAAACCCGACACATAATTCCACTGTGATATCAACTAACATTTTCTTCACCTATAATCTTTTAATTAATTTGCATAAAGGGATGTTATACTATACGGAAATTTCATCCGTTTATATCATGTGGAAAACTCCCTGAAATATACAAAAATTGGTCACTTCTCAATAGAAAATCGAAAAAACAGTATAGCCGCCGAAAATTAATAGATTAGTTCTGGTTTGAATCATTGTTATTTGCTTATGTCAGGCTTCCTTCACTCACGATACGCAAAAAATCAACTAATCTGTAATAGATAGAAAAAAATTTTATTGAAAGCGTTGACATGAAATCGTTCTCATGATAAATTAAACCTATCAAATAACAACTTAATAAGTTCCTTGATGGAATGTTACCTTAAGTGGGCATAACCTGAACTGACTAGAACACGCTTATATAGTGTGATTTAGTGGGCTCAGGTTTTTTATTTGGCAAAAACCAAAAATAGATAAAAGAAGGAAGGGTCAAAAATGAAATATGAGCAGCTGGCAAAAGACATTATTGCTAATGTGGGCGGAAAAGAAAACGTTTCCAATGTGGTCCATTGTATTACACGCCTTCGCTTTAAGCTAAAGGATGAAGGAAAAGCAAATACAGAGGTATTAAAAAACATGGATGATGTTGTTACAGTCATGAAAAGCGGCGGTCAATATCAAGTCGTTATCGGAAACCATGTACCTGATGTATACAAAGCTGTAGTTACAGTTGGTGGCTTTCAAGGTCAGGAGCAAGTTGAGGAGGATGAAGGACCTAAAGGTTCTCTTTTCAGCCGCTTTATTGATATGATTTCTAGCATTTTTACACCAGTCCTTGGCGTGTTAGCCGCATCAGGGATGATCAAAGGCTTTAATGCATTATTTGTCGCACTTGGCTGGCTGGAAAATACATCTGGCACATACCAAATCTTAAATGCTGCCGGTGATGCGCTATTTTATTTCTTGCCAATCTTCTTAGGATATACAGCAATCAAAAAGTTCGGCGGTACACCGTTCATCGGAATGGCGATCGGAGCAGCGCTAGTATATCCGACCCTTTCGACCTTAACAACAGGAGACCCGCTGTACACAGTATTTGCAGGTACGATGTTTGAATCACCAATTTATGTTACATTTTTAGGAATTCCCGTTATTTTAATGTCTTATTCATCATCTGTTATACCAATTATTCTTTCTACATTCTTTGCAGCAAAAGTAGAAAAATGGCTTCGTAGCTTTATTCCAGATGTTGTTAAAACATTTGTAGTGCCATTATTAACATTATTAATTGTTATTCCAATTACATTTATGGTCATTGGCCCGATTGCAACATGGGCAAGCAGCTTGATCGGTGCAGGTTCCTTATTCCTTTATAACCTAAGTCCATTAATTGCAGGGATTTTGCTTGGCGGTCTATGGCAAGTAATTGTTATTTTCGGGCTTCACTGGGGCTTAGTGCCAATTGCGATCAACAATGTGGCGACAATGGGCTTCGATACAATTCTTGCAACAGTATTTGCCGCATCATTCGCTCAAATTGGTGCAGTTCTTGCAATCTTAATTAAAACAAGAGATAAAAAGTTGAAATCATTGAGTATACCAGCATTCATTTCCGGTATCTTCGGTGTTACTGAGCCGGCTATTTACGGAATTACATTACCATTAAAGAAACCATTTATCATCAGCTGTATTGGTGCAGCAGCAGGTGGAGCTATTTTAGGTCTTGCTAATGTAAAGGGTTACATCATTGGCGGTCTTGGAATTTTTGGAATCCCAACATACATTAGTCCTGATGGTCTTGGCATGGATTTATGGGGTGCACTAATTGCAATCGTTGTAGCATTCATCGTTGCTTTCATCTTAACGTACTTGTTTGGCGGAATTGGCAAAGAAAAAGCTGCAAGTACTAATACAGAAGTAAAATCTGCTTCAAATGAAGTAGCTGCAACAACAGCAGTACAGCATGAGGTTATCATTAGTCCATTAAATGGTGAAGTGAAAGCATTATCAGAAGTAGAAGATGCAGCATTTTCAACAGGTGCATTAGGTCATGGCCTTGCAATTGAACCAACAGAAGGGAAGCTTTATGCTCCAGTTTCTGGAACAGTATCAGCATTATTCCCAACAAATCATGCTATTGGTATTACGACTGATTCTGGTGCAGATATTTTAATTCATATTGGGATGGATACTGTACAATTTGAAGGAAAATACTTTAAAGCATATACAGTCCAAGGTGAATACGTGGAAAAAGGCCAATTGCTTATTGAGTTTGACATCGAAGAAATTCGCAAAGCAGGTAAGCTGTTAACAACACCTGTAGTTGTAACAAACTATAAGGATTACAGCATGGAGTTAACGAATAAAAAGCAAGTCACTACAGTAGATGAGCTGTTCAAATTAGATGTAAAATAATAGGGAGGTAGAAGATAAGGAGCATAAGCTCCTTATCTTCTACAATGAATATAAAGGAGGAAAAGAAAATGGCATTTCAAAAAGGATTCTTATGGGGCGGCGCAATCGCTGCAAACCAAGCAGAAGGTGCATATCTTGCTGACGGAAAGGGCTTAACAACAGTTGATCTACTGCCGACAGGTCAAAAAAGATGGGACATTATGATGGGGAATTTATCTTCATACGAACCATTAGAAGGAGAATTCTATCCATCACATGAAGCAATTGATTTTTATAACCGCTATAAAGAGGATATTGCATTATTTGCGGAGATGGGCTTCAAAGCATTGCGACTATCGATCTCTTGGGCAAGAATTTTTCCAAATGGGGATGATGCAGAGCCAAATGAAGCAGGACTGAAATTCTATGATGATTTATTTGATGAGCTGCTGAAATATGGAATTGAGCCTGTTGTTACGATCGCCCATTTCGATGTGCCAGTAAATCTTGTTAAAAACTATGGAAGCTGGCGAAGCCGCAAGCTTGTAGGATTCTTTGAGAAATATGCGACAACTCTTTTCAACCGTTATAAAGATAAAGTAAAGTATTGGATGACATTTAATGAAATTAACATGCTTCTTCACCTTCCGTTTGTTGGAGCTGGTCTTGTATTTGAAGAAGGGGAAGATAAGAAGCAGGTGAAATACCAGGCAGCACATCACCAGCTTGTTGCAAGTGCATTAGCTGTTAAAGCATGCCATGAAATCAGTCCTGACGCTAAAATTGGCTGTATGCTTGCAGCTGGACAAACCTATCCATACAGCTGTAATCCTGATGATGTTCTCGATGCAATGGAAAAGGATCGCGATTCTTTCTTCTTCATTGATATTCAATCTCGCGGTAAGTATCCTGGCTATGCAAAGAAATTCATTAAAGACCATAATATTACAATCGAGATGGAAGCAACGGATGAGGAAATTCTGCAGAATAACACGGTAGATTATATTGGCTTCAGCTATTATGCAAGCAGAACGACAAGCACAGATCCGGAAATCAATAAGACGACTTCCGGCAATGTATTCGGCTCGATTGAAAATCCATTTTTAGAAAAGTCAGAGTGGGGCTGGACAATTGATCCTAAAGGGTTCCGCATTACAGCAAACCAATTATATGACCGTTATCAAAAGCCGTTGTTTGTTGTTGAAAATGGATTGGGTGCCATTGATATCCCTGAAGAGGATGGGGCTGTCACGGACGATCATCGCATCGACTACTTAAACAAGCATTTACAGGAGCTATCTCAAGCAATCGATGAAGGTGTCGAAGTACTAGGTTACACGAGCTGGGGCCCGATTGACCTTGTGAGTGCATCAACTGGAGAAATGAAAAAGCGCTATGGCTACATTTATGTGGACAAGGATAATGAAGGAAATGGATCATTAGAGCGTTCACGCAAAAAAAGCTTTGATTGGTATAAAGAGGTTATTGCGACAAATGGAGAAAATTTATAAAGAAAACACCTTTAGGAAAGCGAGTCAGTTGCTTTCCTTCTTTTGAATTTTCGAAAAATAATCCTTTTAGATTCCTATTTTCCATTATATTATAAGTAATAGAACGATAATAAACGAATAGGTGGTTACATGAGAATAGCCAAAGTATTTAATAATAATGTCATTAGCGTAATGGATGACAACCAGGAAGAGCTCATCATCATCGGAAAAGGTCTTGCATGGCAAAAAAAGCCAGGAGATATTGTGGACGAAGAGAAAATTGAAAAGATTTTTGAGCTGAAAAACAAAGACATTTCACAGAAATTTAAAACCCTTCTATATGAAGTTCCCCTTGAATATATGGAAGTGACCGAAGAAATTATCAAGCTTGCAAAAAGCAGACTTGGCAGAACCTTCACGGATAGTTTTTATATTTCTTTAACAGATCATGTTCACTTTGCTGTGGAAAGAATTCAACAAGGACACATAATCAACAATGCATTATTATGGGAAATTAAAAGGTTTTACAAAGATGAATATACAATCGGCAAAGAGGCATTGCGTTTGCTGAAGGAGAAGTTCGGTGTCGATTTACCTGAGGATGAAGCGGGATTCATTGCGATGCATATCGTTAATGCTGGTCTTAGTGAAGAGATGCCAGATGTTGCGAACATCACAAAGGTCATGCAAGACATTCTTAATATCGTGAAATATCATTATAAAATGGAATTTGATGAAGAATCATTGAATTATTTTCGGTTTCTCACTCATTTGAAGTTTTTTGGTCAAAGATTGTACAGCAAAACGTATTTGCAGGATGACGATCCATTCTTGTATGATGCCTTTAGACAAAAGCATCCAGGAAGCTTTGAATGCACAGAGAAAATCAGTGAATATATTATGAAGCAATTTGACTATAGCATTACAAATAATGAAAAGCTGTATTTGGCAATACATGTCCAACGGCTGGTCAGCAGATAAGATAGTCATGCAAAGTAGGAAGGCGGAAGCCTTCCTATTTTGCATATTCAGCACTATTTTCCTTCAAACGAAAATGATAGGTTAAAGTGATGATAACAACAAGAATACTTAGTACTGTATATATATTGCTGTAGCTAATTCCATTCTGTGTCAGCAGGAGTGGATTCAGCTGCATGCTAAGGTCTTTTTTCTCAAGGGATGCACTCATCATCGTTGTAAACACTGCCCCGGAAATAAAATTAATCATCATCATTATCCCCATTCCGACACCTACATCAGCCTTAGGCAAAGTGTTTGAAACAGTGTTTGCCATGGAAATCTGCATAAATGTTTGGCCGATACATGCAAAAATAAGGATAAACATTGTCATATATGGTGAATATCCTGCAAAAATGGACAAAACGCTAAAGCCGATAAAGAAACCTATCAAAGCTAAATGGGTTAGAGAGCGATTCCCCTTCCTATCGGCAAGTCTTCCACCGCTAATCCCTAATAATGCTGCTATTAATGCGCTTGGGAACATGTATAAACCACTTAAAAGAGGCGACAATCCATTAACCTCCTGCAATAATAGCGGCGTCAAATATGGAATTCCAAAGCCTATTCCTGAACAAATGCCGGAAATGGCAATTCCTAATGAAAACTGTTTGTTTTTGAACAAGGAAATCGGTATAAATGGATTTTTTACTTTCATTATCCTCCAAATGAATAAGACAAAGCATAAAGCAAATAAAGCAGCATAGCTTAATGCACTTAGTGTGATTGCTAACAGAAGGAAAGCAAGAGCACAAGCCAAAAATGCCGCTCCAAGTAGATCCGTTTTCCCTTTTTTCTGTCGTTTTTGTTCCTTTAAATATTTGCGGAAAAACGGCAATGTAATAAGAGAGAGCAGAGAAATAACAAAAAGATAATGCCAGTTAAAGAAGCTGGTGACACCTCCAGCAACGATGGGGCCAATTGCTGTTCCTAATGCCATTCCTGCAGATGTTAAACCTAAAACACGCCCTCTTGTTTCCTTAGGGAAGAAGCGGGCAGGAATGATCATTGCAACAGTCGGCATAACAGATGCTCCTGCTGCTTGCAGACATCTGCCCGCAAGCAGCAGGGGAAAGCTGTTAGCAGCAAACCCCAAGATACTTCCAGCAGCAAAAGTGCATAAGCCGATAGTCAGCAAGGTTTTTAGCATATATTTATCGGCTAGCTTCCCATAGAGAACAGATCCAATCGCATAAATGATAATATAAGCAGTTATAATCCAGCCTGCTTCTGTTGGCAAGAGCTTGAATTCCTTAGTGATAGAAGGGACTGCCATATTGAACATTGTTGAATTCATAACACTTATTACTAGAGCAAAAGTAAGTACCGCCACTAAACGGTTACTGTTTAGCTTTTCCAATTTTAAATCGCCAGCCATTTTTCTTCTCCTTTATAAACTTATGGGTTGCTAGTTTTTGCTCACGACCTTCAAATCTAACATTTCCAAGTTTTCTATAATCCTGTCAAAACGTAAGGGCATTGGTTGACTTGGGAACATACAATGCTCGTAAGAATCACCTAAAATGCGGAAGAAAGGTTCAAATAATCCGGAGGCAAGCAGACCGACCATCTTCGTATAGTGGGAGTCAAGGCGATAGGAATGAACGATACCTGCAGGAACATGCAGAAAATCTCCAGGGTGCATCTCGATTTCTTCTCCCATTGCCCACATCGTCATTTTACCCTCGAGACAGAAAAAGGTCTCTGTATGCTGTTCATGATAATGCTCTACAATTCTGTCCCCTTTAGGTCCATCTGAAGCAACGATGATAAATTGGCCATCTGTATTTTTTTGTGATGCGATAATACGGTGAAGCTGGTCACCTGTCAATAAACGGTCACCTTCACCGGAAAGGATAACATAGGGGCTAAGTGTATCAGGAAGCCTTGTTTTATTTGGCAATGTCCATTTAGCCGTTGGTTTTTGCCTGCTTAATTCGAAGTCTGTTTTTGCCTCGGCTTCTGCCAGCAAGACAGCAGAAATGTCTTTATTAACATGTGGAGGATATTCAGCATGTGAATAGGGACTACCGATGATGCGATAAAGGTTTGTCACGTCACCATTTGAAGTATAAGAGATAAATCTCGTTCTGTGGGCAAGCATTTTGTAGCTATGTACCGTACCAGCAGGAATATGGGCATAGTCTCCTTCTGTAAGCAAATAGCTCTCACCGCCAAAAGAAACTTCCAATTTTCCACTAAGAACTAAAATTCCTTCATGTGTTTTTTCATGAAGATGGGAAGGAAATGAATCGTCTTTTCCGCCTGTAATCAGCACCATTCCGAAAATATTATCTGTACTTGCAGCATTAGCCATAATTGTTGCGACTTGTCTGCCGAACAGCAGGTGCTCTCCATTTCCACTTCGCAGTAAATAGGGTGTTTTTTCGGTTGGTAAGTAGTCATTTAATTTTTTCATTTTTTTCGCTCCTTTACAAAATAACTAGACCAGTCTGTCTAGAATAATAATACAAAGGGATAAAAAATACTACCCCTTAGTTTTTAAAATTTGTGGAATTGTTTCCATAACAGCGATAAGTGGGGCTTTATCCTTACGAGTTATGGACTGCATAATCCCTCCGCCAATCATAGAATTAATCAGCATCCCCATTTTTAATGCATGCTCTTCTTTCTCCCCATGTTGGATTAATTTATCAGCAATGATTTTCTCCCATTTTGAAAATGCATCTATACAAGCAAGGCGTAATGGTTCACTAATAAGTGCTGTTTCGCTTGCAAGCAGGCCGACAGGAATTCCTTCAATGCTTTCAGGGGAATCAAACTGGCTTGATGTATCCTTTATAAACGCTTGAATTGCTTCAACCGGTTCTGATATTTCCTCCATTATTGCAAGCAGCTTTCTTTCAATAAAGCTGCTTGTAAAATGGACAGCCTCAATGGCGAGAAGCTCTTTGCCTTGCGGAAAATGATGATAGATAGACCCTTTCGGCAATCCGCTTTCACTTATGATTTGATTCATACCTGTTGCATGATAGCCTTGCAGCTGAAAAAGACGAGAAGCTGTTTGCAATATTTTGTCACGAGAATTCAATTTAGTATCCATTGTAAGTTTCCTTTCCTTCAAATGTGAGGATAGTCCTACTTTACTATAGGAAATAGATAGAGTATTGTCAAAGAACTGTTATGGATTTTCGAAGATAATCTTAATAGCTTCATAGAAACTCATTTCTTCTTGTCTTTTTGCTCAAGCAGTCCTTTACGGTAATCTGCGGGAGTACATTTATAATATTCCTTAAATTTTTTATAAAAATGATTAAAGTTGGTATAGCCAGTTTCATCTGCAATTCTGTTTATTTTCATTTGTGTATTTTCTAGTAGAAGCTTTGCTTGACGAAGTCGAAGCTCTTGAACCATTTCACTAAAGGTTTTTCCAATATTCTCCTTCAGCAGCCTGCTCAAATAATTTGGGTGAAAATGAAATATGGAGGCAACCTCTTTTAAGCTTGTTGTTAAATAATGCTCTTCAATATATTGAAGGATTTCTAAGATTACTAGATTCCAGCTTTCATCCTTAGCTACCACCTGACTTTGTTTCTTTGATATTCTCATCAGCTCTGTAAATAGGAGAACAATATTACAGCTTATAACTTCCTGGCTGGCTATATTGGGCTTATAAAACTCATATAGCCCTTCATTAATATATTGGCGGATTTTTTTATTTCCAGAAGACGGGAAGTAAAGGTAACGGCCCTTCATTTTCGGCTTGTATATGGTGTCAATAACAAATTTGGATATTAAATCATTTTCTGTTAAGCGGGCGAGAATATCGTGATTAAAGTAAGTTTTACGTAAGAGGATGTTGATAATGATTGTGTCCTTGTCTGCCTTTTTTATTGTATGCATCACGTCTGTATCTAATATTGTTAAGTCACCCTCCTGCATTTCAACTGTCTCTCCATCTATCCACTGTGTAAAGCTGCCAAAATACGCATAGCTGATTTCTAAATAATCATGTTTATGTACTTCTATGTCTACATAACGGGGATGCTTCATGAAGGTTATTTTCTCGTGTTTTTTCATCAACAAGTCTGCTGACAGGACAGAATCCAGGCCTGTTACTGGTGAAATCCGATTAATAGTCGATAATATTTCCTTCAGGTTATATACACCTGATGATAAAGCGATTGCTTCAATTTCATTTTCAGCAAGCAGCTTTTTTTTCAAGTCCTTCACCAACATAGCCTCACCATACCCTTATCTCTAATAGGTTACTAATTGTTATAGAATAGCCGTTCATTTGACATAAAAATATAACAGTTAATTATATAAAATGATTATGACACCGCTTACAACTATTAAGCAAGCGTTTTATGAAATAGTCAGTCTTTTTTTGTGGACGGTTCAATGATAAGAGGAAAAGGAGTGGGGAAAATGGCGAGCAAAGCATATTCTAGCATTTTACTCAGGGAGAAGCTGGCTTTTGGCGCAGGTGCATTTGGTAAAGACTTTGTTTATATTTTTGTTTCGATGTATTTATTGTACTTTTATACAGATGTATTAGGTATCTCTGCTGCAACAGCAGGATCCATTCTGTTAATTGTCCGGTTTATTGATGCAGCATTCGATTTGCCATTCGGTTTTATGGTTGACAAAACAAATTCAAAATGGGGGAAACTGCGGCCCTATTTGCTTTTTGGAGCAGTTCCATATGGGGTTACAGCGGCGTTTTTATTTTTCGCACCAGAGATAGGGGAAGGAGGAAAGGTTTTTTACGCCTTCAGTCTTTATTTCCTTATCAGCATTCTTTACAGTGTTGTCAGTATTCCGCATGCAGCCCTTAACACAGTAATGACAGATAATCCTGAAGAAAGGGCTCAATTAACGAAGTATCTGATGCTTTTTTCCGGACTCGCTGCAGCACTTGCTGGCAGTATAACAGTTCCTGTTGTTGGTATGTTTCCTTCTGAAAGATCAGGCTATTTCTTTATGGGAGCTGTTACTGGTGTAATGGCAATCCTGCTACTATTCCTGTGTTTTAAAGGTACTAAAGAGCAAGTAACAACGAGTGAGCTAAATGAAAATATTCCCTTTAAACATGCCTGGAAAACAGTGCTCACAAATAAACCGTTTATTATTCTTTCTGCATCCTTTTTAATGATGCAAATAAGCCTTGGAATCCGAGGTGCTGCGGGTATTTACTATTTTATTTACAATGTTGGCAATGCAAATCTTTTCAGTGTCGTCTCAGCAGCGGGCGGTCTTGCCGGGTTGGTAATCACCTTCCTCCTGCCGGCAATTGTCCGCCGCATCGGCATGAAAAAGTTTTATATTGCAGCAGGCCTGTTAACGCTCCTTAACTTTTTGTCCATCTATGCCGCACCAGTCCATATAATTCCGCTTGTATTAATTTTGAATATTGCTGCGTCCGCGTTAACTTCGGTTGCTTTATTTGCTGCATGGGGTTCACTCCCAGATGCGATAGCCTACCAGCTAAAAAAGAATGGATTACACATTGAAGGCGTGTATTACGCATTATATAACTTTATCCAAAAGGTAGGCTCGTCGATTGCAGGGGGTCTTGCCGGATTTGTTTTAGCTGCATTTGGTTACAAGTCAGGCATGACACCAACAGCTCGAAGCTTAGAAGGAATTCTCGTTACATCTGCGATTATTCCAGCAGTATGTGCCTTATTGTTTACGATATTTATGTTTTTCTATCGTACAAAGGACAATAACAAAAAAGAATCAGTGGAAAAGGGTGTTATCAATGGATAAAAGCATATTTGTAAAAAAATTAAAGGTGGAAAATCAAACTAATCCTCTCGGCATTGATATCCCATCACCTCGTTTTAGCTGGATGATTAATTCAGAGGAGAATAATGTGCTGCAATCTGCCTATCATCTTATCGTGGCAGATGAGGATGGGGAGGAGGTTTGGAATACAGGAAAAACAGACAGTGATCAATCTGTGTGGATTCCATATAAAGGACCAAGTCTTAAAGCAAGGAAATGTTATTTCTGGAAAGTGAGGATTTGGGATAATAAAGGACAGATTTCTGATTGGAGTAAAGCATCATGGGAAATGGGACTGCTTCGTAAAGACGACTGGCAGGCTTGTTGGATTGAACCGGAACAGAAGGAAGCAGTCGAGGAGCCTTTTATTACAGTGCAGGAAATGTTTTCAGGGGGTTTCAAGGATAAAAGCTTGGAAGAAAAAGCAAAGGACCTTCGTCCACCACAGCTTTTGAGAAGAAAATTCACGATAACAGGTGACATAAAAAAGGCAAGGCTGTATGTAACAAGCCATGGTGTTTACCAGTTGGAGCTGAACGGCAGTCGTGTCGGGAATAATGAATTCGCACCAGACTTTACGGCCTATAATGTCCGTCTTCAATACCAAACATATGATGTGACAGATTTGCTTACTGCTGGAAATAATGCAATCGGAGCAGTTATTGCAGACGGCTGGTATATTGGCCGCATTCAGCTGACAGGGCACAGCTGCCAATTCGGGAACAAACTTGGTTTGCTGCTGCAGCTGGAGGTAGAATATCAGGACGGAACGACAGAACGCATTGTTTCAGATGAGCAGTTTGTTTCAAGTACAGGTCCATGGGAGTATGCTGATTTATTTATTGGAGAAAAATACGATGCCCGCTTAGAACAGCAAGATTGGAGCTGTTTTGACTTTAATGATCAAAATTGGAAGAATGTAAAACAGGTAGATTATTCCTTCGATAATCTAGTTGCACAGTTTGGACCAAATGTGCGCGTTATGGAGGAAATTGTTCCACTATCCGTTCATCGTGAAACGGATGGTGCCCAAATTATTGATTTCGGGCAAATCATTGCCGGACGCATTCGGATTGCAATCGAAGCGAGGAATGGGGACATAATCACACTTCAGCATAGTGAGGTGCTGGATAAAGACGGAAAGTTCTTTATGAACATTATCGGCCGAAATAAGGATCAGACAGATATATTTATTGCAAAAGGGAACGGTTCGGAAGTATATGAGCCGAGATTTGTTTTTCATGGCTTCCGCTATGTAAGAATCACAGGTCTTAAGGCACCTATAAAAAAAGACGCTGTGCGAGCAATTGTTCTTTACAGTGATATGGAGACAACTGGCCATTTCGAATGTTCGGATCAACGCTTGAACAGGCTGCAGCAAAATATTCAGTGGAGCCAGAAAACAAATATGCTGTCCATTCCGACAGATTGTCCGCAAAGAGAAAGAGCTGGCTGGACAGGTGATTTACAGGTTTTTGCACCAACAGCTGCTTTTAACATGGACGTATATACATTTTTGGAACGCTGGCTAGGGGATGTCAGAAAAGAACAGTTTCCAGATGGTCAGATTGCCAACTTCGTGCCGACTGGAAAATACTATGTAAAGGAATGCTCAAGCATGGGGCAGCTTTCCAGCGCAGGCTGGGGGGATGCGATTATTATCGTTCCATGGGTGCTGTATGAGCGCTATGGCGATGTACGTGTGCTGGAACAGAACTATGAAGCAATGGCAAAATGGCTGGAATATGTTCAAGACAAGGCAGAAACAGAGATACCAGTTTCGATGACAGAAACGGACCCGATTGTTTTAGAAAGACAAAAGTATTTATGGAATACAGGCTTTCATTTTGGCGACTGGCTTATTCCAAGCATAGTCGAAAGTGCGAATGAAAATACAGGACCGATGGACAGTGCAATACTTACAAAAGAGCTTGTGGCAACTTGTTTTTATGCAAATTCTGCCTTGCTTTTCGCTAAAATAGCAGAACTTCATGGAGACAAGGAAATTAGCCAGACTTACTACACTTTGAACAAACGTATACGCAAAGCCTTTGAGGAGGAATATATAGAATCAAATGGCAGAATTAGCGCTCACTTTCAAGGGATTTATATTTTGGCACTGCAAATGAACATGGTTTCAAGTGAAAAACGTCCGCTGGTTGCAGCGCAATTAGCACAATTAATTAAAGACAATGACCATAAATTAGATACAGGCTTTTTATCTGTTCCGTATTTAATGGATGTGCTAATTGCGGAAGGATATGAAGATATCGCTTATCGTATCCTCTACCAGACGGATTGTCCTTCTTGGCTTTACGAAGTAGAAAGGGGTGCAACGACCATTTGGGAATCGTGGTCAGCTATTCAAAAAGACGGAACAGTCGGGCATATGTCCTTTAACCATTATGCCTTCGGGTGTATTGGCGATTGGCTTTACCGCGAGCCCGGAGGCATCAAGCATATCTTACCAGGCTATAAACATAGTATTATCGAGCCAAATGTGAATGTTGGGTTGAGTAGTGCTAAAGCGGTTTTGAGAACAGGATATGGAATCCTGTCATCTGCTTGGGAAAGAAACAACGACTTCATAAAGCTGGAAGTAAAGATACCGCCAAATACGACAGCAACAGTTATATTGCATGGGGAAAATCGAGTGGAAATAGGAAGCGGTACACACCAATTCCAATATAAAAGTCCTTCCGTATTAAATGGAAGAGCATAGGAAAAAGCTGGCTTAATAAGCCAGCTTTTTTTATGACGTCCCTGGAGGGAATCGAACCCACGACACACAGCTTAGGAGGCTGCCGCTCTATCCTACTGAGCTACAGAGACATGTATGATTGTTTAACTGCTACCATAAGAGGATACATCATTGCCTGAAATCTGTAAAGTAATTAGCACTGGTAAATTCCAAAGTTTTTCCTTTAATTAAAGCAGGGATAAAGACGCTTATACTTGGTTGACGTTGCCGATGTTCATTTCGATTAAAGAATAGATGTAAATGAAAAGCAATCGCGTATTTTAGAGAAGCACAATATATTAAGTTTGTAATTATTATGTATACTTTTTAAATTCTGATTCACAGGTCTACTATATTATTGCCTACGTTAACGATTAACACATATAATAAAACCTGTATTAGAGACGTACCTTACATAAAATATTAAAGTATCTAACCTAAAACTAGAGGGAGGATTATAGTGAAACCTCTTTACATGTTAATAAAAGAAAAAATTGAGGCAGACATGCATTCAGGCAAACTAAAGTCAGGTGACAGGCTGCCTTCTGAAATAGTGCTAGCAGCAGAATTTAAAGTCAGCCGAGAAACCGTACGTTCCGCTATCCGCCTTCTTGAAGAAAATGGAAAGCTTTATGTTAAGCATGGGGTAGGGACATTTGTTGTTAACCCATTGCCTAAGACACCGAATAGCTTAGAGCAGCTAATGAGTGTTACCTCCATGATAAAGTATGCCGGCTTAGAGGACGGGGAAAAACGGGAAAAAATAAAGCTGGATAACCCTACAGAGGAATGGAGAAATCTTCTACAACTCAAGGAGGAAGAAGAGGTAATCATTCATGAAAGAATCCGAACGGCGAATGATGAACCTGTTGTGTTTTCTCAGAATGTCATTGCGGAATCTCTTGTTAAGAAAAAAATGATTAATCAAGGCTCAATCGGCTCTCTATTCGATTACTTAAAAAAAGAATGCAATATAGATATCGCTAGAGCTACAACAGAAATTGTTGTTCCCCTTCATACAGATCGTAATTGTCATAAGCTGCTTATTCATCCAGAAACGACTGTTTTATTATTAAAGCAACTTCATTACGATCATCAAAATCGCCCAGTTCTCTATTCATTAGATTATTTTAGGAATGACGTTTTTACATTCACTGTAAATAGAACAAGATAAATTTAATAGGCTCAAAGAGTTGGATAACCAATCTATCATTTTAATAGATTGGTTTTTTGTTTTTTAAAAGAAGTCTAGACAACCTAACGAAAGATAAAGGAAAGTTATGAATATTTACAAGAAAACAACAAATAGATGAAAGATTATTAATAATCGTTTGTTAAATTAAAGCTAAGAGGTATAGACTTCTTATTTTTAAAAATCTTTATCTTAACAGGAGAGGAGAAGAGATATTGTGGTATTTTAAAACACTTGGTAAGGGGAAAGTAGTTGAATTCATTCTACTTGCGATTTTCCTGCTATTCTTTTTTGGCCCCTTATTGAATTTACTGTTACTAGCGTTTTCTGGTGAGTGGCAATATCCTGATGCTTTGCCAAAGTCTTGGTCATTGGAATGGTGGAGCTTCGTCTTAGCAGATGAGTCAATCGTAAGATCAATGTGGTTATCTTTTCTTATTGCAGCAATAGTTACCATGATTTCCCTTATTATTTGTATTCCTGCAGCATACGCGTTTGCCCGCATCAGTTTTCCATTAAGGAGGTTTTTTCTTTTCTCCTTCTTGCTGACTAATGCTTTTCCGAAAATGGGATTATATGTTGCAATCGCCGTTTTATTTTATCAATACAACCTTATGAATACATTCATTGGGATTATATTAATACACCTAATTAATACGCTTATGCTCATGACCTGGATTCCTTCTGCTGCATTTGAGAATGTGCATCGTTCACAAGAGGAATCTGCTCGCGATGCTGGGGCATCTCCGTTAAAGGTATTCTGGTATATCACTTTACCGATGGCTAAGCCGGGAATTATCGTGGCGTCTGTTTTTACCTTCCTATCTTCCTTAGATGAAGCACAAGGAACCTTATTAGTAGGAATACCAGACTATAAAACGATGCCAGTTATCATGTATTCCATCATAGCGGACTATCCAAGTACAGCAGGTGCAGTGTTTTCAGTAATATTGACACTTCCAACGATCATTTTGCTATTTGCCGCTAGAAAATTTGTTGGGGCAGATTCATTTGCAAACGGAATGCGTCTTAAATAATGGTTGCAACCAAAGGAAGGAAGGTAATCAAGCGTGTCAATTAGCTTATCAATAACTAATTTAAGTAAAATTTATCCTACAGGAGAAGGTGTAAAAAGCTTTTCCTTAGATATTCAAAATGGAGAAATGGTTACGTTGCTTGGGCCTTCAGGCTGTGGGAAATCTACTGTCCTTCGCAGTGTTGGCGGATTTATCGAGCCTAATGATGGTTCCATCATAATCGATGGGCATGAGGTGAACCACCTTCCGCCTGAAAAGAGGCCAAGTGCAATGGTTTTCCAAAGCTATAATTTATGGCCGCATATGACTGTATTTAATAATCTGGCATTTAGCTTAAAGCTTAAGAAAATGAAGAAAGCTCATATTATCGATAAAGTGAAATGGGCATTAAATCTAGTACAGCTTCAAGGCTATGAAAAGAAGTTTCCAAGTGAATTATCTGGAGGTCAACAACAAAGGGTTGCCTTGGCACGTGCATTGCTACTTGAACCGAAAGTGCTGTTGTTGGATGAACCGTTTTCTGCTCTTGATGCAAAATTAAGACACGAATTACGGGAAGAACTGCGAGAGATTCAAGCAAAACAGCAGCTTACCATGCTATTTGTGACACATGATCAAGAAGAAGCATTAGCCATCTCTGATCGAATTGTTGTAATGAACAAAGGAGAAGTGGAGCAAATTGATTCTCCGCAAAATATTTATAATTATCCTGCATCCCTGTTTGTTGCTCAATTTATTGGAAAGATGAACTTCCTAACAGGTTATGCAGAAGGAAATAAAATTCATATCGGTTCACTTAACTTTCCTAATATGAATCGATATAACAAATCGGTGACTGTTGCTGTTAGACCAGAGGATGTTGTGCTTGCAAGTGAGGTGGAAAATGGCCTTGAGGCAATGATTGAAAAAGTGATGATGTTAGGTCATTACGCAGAGGTCAGCTTGAAAACAGAGTTTGGGATTCTAAAAATGTTTATTGATCGCAGTGAAATAAGTCAATTTAAAATGCACCAAAACATCCGCATAACGTTCGCAACAATTCAAACCTTTACAGATGAACAGGACATACATACTAATGGTTATTCAAAAATACAAAATCTAACTAAAGAGGAGATTGAAGTATATGAAAAAGTCTAAATCATTAAAAAGAATGCTAACAGGAACAATATTAGCTGTCAGTACCTTTTCATTAGTTGCATGTAATTCTAGCGAGACAAACAGTGCGGCAAGCGGAGGAGAAGATGTAACTAAAATATCTCTATACAGTTCAGGCTCTCAAAATGTTGAGACTTTCTGGGAAACAGTTATTCCTAAATTTGAAGAAGAACATAAGGATATTGATGTGAATTTCGTATTTGTTCCGTCTGGGACAGGTGGACAGGCTACAATTGATCGAATTGTTGCAGCTAAAAAAGCAAATAAAGATTCTGAGATTGATATTTATGAAGGAGCACTTGCTGATATTATCCGCAGCGAAGAGGAAGGTGGACTGTTTTATGAACTTTCAACAGAATCTATTAAAAATCTAGATAATGTTCAAGCAGAAAATCTAGAGGGTACACAAAATCTAGCAGTTCCTTATCGTGCATCATCAGTTGTTCTTGCATACAATTCAGACAAAGTAAAGGATGTGCCGACAACGGCAGCAGAATTGAATGCTTGGATAGAAAATAATCCAGGCCGCTTTGCTTACAATGATCCAAATACAGGTGGAGCAGGAAGCTCATTTGTTCTATCAACTGTTTATAACGAACTTGATGAAAATGCTATGAATGTTCAGGATGAAAGTATTATGAAAAGTTGGGACAAAGGAATTCAAATACTAAAGGACATGGCACCAAACCTTTATAAAGCAGGAGTATATCCTAAAAAGAATCAAGGAACGGTTGACCTGCTTGCTAATGGTGAGGTTGATATGATTCCAGCTTGGTCTGATATGGCTTTAGAACAAATAAATTCAAAATTATTGCCAGATACTACTAAATTAACACAAATCGATCCAGCTTTTACTGGTGGACCAGCTTATTTAATGGCTGTGGATAATGGTAATGATGAACGTAAGGAAGCCTCTGAAACGTTCCTGGATTATGTTCTTACTCAAGATGTGCAGAAGCTGGTTATAGATACAATGTACGGCTATCCAGGTATTAAGTGGGACCTATTGCCAGCAGAGGATCAAAAGAAATTTGAAGCAGTCAGTGGCGGTTACCGTACTTTTAACGGCGGCGATCTAGCAAGTGAATTAATGAAAGTTTGGCAAAAAGAGGTAGCGAGTCAATGAGTAGGGAAGTGGCCTTAAAAGAGAGTTTTGTCATTCAGAAAAAAACAAAATTAGCAGTGTTAGGAATAGGGCTTGTTATGCCCTCTTTCCTAACGTTGCTTGTTTTGGTCATCTATCCAGTCGCACTTGCCATAATGGAGAGCTTTCAAAATGAAGAGGATGCCTTTTCACTTGAGAACTATCAATATATTTTTACAGAGCCATTAATCTTGCAAAGCATTCAACATACTTTAGTAATTACATTTATTTCTTGTTTATTAACTTTAGGATTAAGCTATATATTAGCTATTTATCTTAACTTTAGTAACAGTATTTTTTCTAAAATAATCAACAAGCTGTATTTTATCCCATTGTTTATTCCGGGCGTCATCGCCATATATGGATTTTTAAATTTTTATCGAGATAATGGCTGGGTTGCAAGAATCATTGGTGAAAACAATATGCCCTCCATTATTTATGACATGAAAGGCTTATTAATGATTAATGTGTGGTTTAATATTCCCTTTACAACCATGCTGTTATTATCGGCTTTACAAGCTATTCCTCGGTCTGTCATTGAAAGTGCAAAAGATACGGGGGCATCAAAGCTCAGGCTGTTTATTCATTTCATACTTCCTCTTTCCTATAAGACAATGCTTGTTGCATTAACGTTTCTGTTTATGGGCTTAATTGGCAGCTTCACAGCACCCTTTCTTATCGATCGGAATGCGCCGCAAATGCTAGGTGTATCCATGCAGCAGCATTTTTCCGTATACAATGAGATCGGCCAATCAAGCGCACTTGCTGTTTTTATGTTTGTACTATGCTCTATTGTAGGCTATGTATATATTCAAAATAATATGAAAAAGACAAAGAAGGATATGTTCTAATTTTAAATTAGGGAGATGGTTAGGATGACGGTATTAAACCCTGCAAAATTAAAGCATTTAGAGCGGTATCAATCTAGCTTTATTATTGAGGAAAAAGGCTATTATGCTGTTAATCTTAGGGCATTGGCATCTACCTCTTGGCAGGAGGAAAGTAATGAATCATTAATGCTGAGATTGTCTGTGAATCAAGTGCATCATCAAGATATTATATTATTTTATGGAAGCAATACCTTCACATATAAGCGTCTTCTTGGCTTAATGGAGCCTGGAACATACGAAATGGAATGGCTTTGTGAAACACCTCGAAACAGTGAAGCATTTGCTCAGCTTGAAGGCTGTACGCTAGAAAAATTAGCTTTATCTGATCGCGAAGCACTTGCAGTTCAATATGCTCCTAAGCTTTATGGACGTGCAGTGTACAGCCAATTTGATAATTTGTTTACGGACACTCCTTTAGAAATGATTTATTTTTTTGATAAATGGGAAAAAGGCGCGGTAATTGAATATCATATGGTTTTTAGTCATGAAGATGAGGGGACACCTGCGGTTCTGTTAATGTCAAAGTGGGGGCGTTTATTAGATATTGAATATATGGCAAGTATTTTTTTGAATGAACAGAATGAAGTGGAATATGTTGAATATCAAGGGGCAGAGCATCAGGTGAAATCATATCAAGTAGATGATAACCAAATAATTCTTCAAACAGCTACCTGCAATGGGAACTTTACGGATGAAATTACAAGTTCCTACCATTTCTCCTTTATTCCAAGCTACGAATGGAAAATAGAAAACGAGGCTCGAGAAACAGTCATGGTGCGTTTTCCTTATATCAATCATGTCATGAAATGGGAAGCGGAGAGACAGTTGAAGAATTCTCCTTTGCCTTATAATAAAATCGAAAATGTGAATCAGTATATTTATATTCAATCCTCAGTATGGGGCATGGAGCTTGGCAGCCCAAGCGTAGATTTTCTTTGCCGGATTAAAGGTGATAACGAGTGGTACTCAAGTTCTTTACATAATAAAAAGCTAGGCGAATTCTCGGCAGCATATACTGGTCCCTACAATCACTTTGGAACAGCTATTTGTCTGCCAGATGGGAAATCAATGGAAGATATAGTCGAAATAAAGATTGCTCTTATTAATGAAAAGCTGCCTCAAGTCAACGTGAGAAATTTGCAGGTTTTCGCTTACGATGAAAATAACGACATGAGAAAATATATAGAAAAAGCCTTTGACGAAAATTTAAACTGGATAGAATCGGAAATGACTATTTGGCGAAAAGAGATGTAAGGATGGTGTAAAACAACAAGATGAGAGAAAAAGAGGATCATATATTATTTGAAATCAATTCAACATTAACGAATAAAAGTACACAATCACATATCCAACACAGCTTTTTTGTGCCGGAAGATACGGACGAAATTTATGTGGATTTTTCTTTTGACCCACCACATCAAACAGATATAAATGAAAATAACCGATTAAGTGAAGAAGCTGCTACCTATTATGAAGCAAAGCTTTCGCAAAATGAATTAATTAGAAACCTGCTCACAATATCCATTGATGATGCTGATGGCTTTAGAGGGGCGCGTCATTATCATTCACCTATCCAACATCATATGCTTAGTGAGTTTAATTCAACTGCAGGATTCCTTAATAAAAGAAATCCTGCCGGGCTATGGTCTGTTACGGTAAGCATTCATGCATTGGTAACAGAGAGCTGTACATATAAGCTTCGTATATATAAAAGGCACCATTTGGGATCCGAAACGGTGATACCGTGGCAAGATAGGCCGTTAAATAAACAAATAATAGATAATGACTCAAGTATTCCAGCATATCCCCCTCTAGAAGGTCCTGTGAGGTGGGTACCATCTGAATTGCATACACATACATTTCATAGTGATGGGAAACAGTCACTGTTGGAAATGGTAGAAGCTGCTAAGGAAATGGGCCTTAAAGCAGTCGTTATGACAGATCATAATACTATCAGCCCTTTTGAGGGAATCGAACAAGCAGAAGATCAAACAGGTCTGAATATTCTGTATGGTTTGGAATGGACGACATTTTACGGACACCTACTAACGATAGGATATGATTCGCCAGCCTACACGGATTGGCGAGTAATTGGACCATTAGATATTGAAAAAGGTATTAAAAGCATTCGGCATCATGGTGCCTTGGTTGGAATAGCCCACCCGTTTCGGATCGGTAACCCAATCGGGACAGGCTGTCACTGGGAATTCCCTGTCGAATCCATTAATGTCGTTGATTTTATAGAAGTTTGGAATTCCACAAGACCAGGGTCGAAAGCCTATAATCAGCGGGCCTTTTTATATTGGACAGACTTGTTGAATAAAGGCTATAGAATAACAGCAACTGCAGGAAGGGATTGGCATCATAATGAAGAAATAAATCCTTTACCTGCAATTACGTATGTACAAATGTCTCAAGGCAGTGCAGCAAAAGATACGTTCAGAACTGCTTTTTTACAGTCTATCCGTGGAGGGCGAATCAGTATTTCATATGGAAAACCACTTGAACTTATCGTAAAGCACGAGGACATGACTTATAGTGTTGGTGATGTACTTGATAGAGTGGAAAATCAACCGTTAATTGTACAAGTTTCATCAGAGGGATGGGAATATAATAGCCGCATTGATAGTAATAATGCTGTCTTGGTTATAGTAACAAATACTGGAGAAATACTACATGGCAGCCCTGGGCTGTTACAACTTCAAGCTGAAATAAAGGAAACAGATGTAAAATGGATTCGATCAGAATTATATGCTTCCATTGATAATGGCACCCCAGAGCTGGTCGCTTTTACTAATCCTATTTATATAAGGTGAAATACCTGTAGTTAAGAAATGAGTAGGATGAGTCCGCTAGGGAGCCAGACTCATCCTATTCATTTCCAGTTTCGTTTAGAAAAAATAGTCTGCATACTCCCGTTCTATTTCCTGCATGAATCTTATTCAAACTACAATTCCTTCTTCAAAAATATCATTTTATTATGCTTACAATTAAGTGTTAGGACAAAGTCTACTTCTTTGACAAAATAAACTTACTAATGGTAAGTTAGTTATTATATACAATTTGTAAATATACATTATGAGGAGTGAAATAAAAATGTCACAATTAGAACAAGTTATAAGAAGCCGCAAATCAGTTAGGGCCTATGACCCTGAATTTAAAATAGAAAAGAAAGAACTGGAAGAAATTTTAGAAATTGCTTCTAGTGCACCTTCCTCAAGTAATTTACAAGCTTGGAGATTTATTGTTATCCAAGATCAAGAGAAGAAAAAGGAATTAGTACCATTTGGAAACAACCAAGCTGCAATTGATGCATCCTCGGCTATTATCGCAGTAATTGGAGATGCAGAAGCATATAAAAATGCTCAGGAAATTTATGCACAAAACGTTGATCTAGGCTATATGGAACAAGCTATTGCTGAGACATATGCTACTAATACATATAATTCCTATTCTAAGCTTCCACAGCAAGTGTTATCTCAATTTGCTAGCTATGATGCTGGATTAATCTCTATGCAAATTCTTTTATTAGCAAAAGATCGTGGATATGACACGTTAGTTATGGGCGGATTTGATAAAGTGGATTTTGCAAAGCGATTTGAATTACCAGAGAATCAATTCCCAATCGCACTTATTGCTCTTGGAAAAGCAAAAGCGCCTGCATTTAATTCTAGTCGTTTACCTCTCGAAAAAATTGTGACGTTTTATTGATAATAAAGAAAGGCTATTTGCATGAGAAGACTATTCTGAGTAAATAGTCTTTTTTTTGTAAAATATTGTTGTTTTTACAGTAATCACACTTTTTACTGTTCATAATTTGTGGCTCAGTCACTTTGGCGGGAAAGCCTGACATGGATTTGTTTATGAGTTTTTAGAAAAAGAAGGTAATTTAGTTTTTGTGAAAGAAGTTATAGAAAAGGAGGTAATCGTGTGGGCTATGTATCTGATTTAAGAAAAATAATTGGTAAACACCCAATTATTACGGTCGGTGCGACCATCATTATTGTGAATGAGCAGGGAGAAATTCTATTCCAGCATCGGTCCGATACACTTGATTGGGGATTGCCGGGAGGAGCATTAGAGCTAACTGAAACACTAGAAGAAACTGCATTGAGAGAGTTAAAGGAAGAAACAGGTCTATTGTCAGAAGAGTTTGCGTTAATTGCTGCTTTTTCAGGGCCGGATTATTACTACCGTTATCCAAATGGTGATGAGACATATAGTGTGATTCATTTGTATCACGGAAAAAGGGTAAGCGGCCAGCTTGAAATGACTGATGGAGAAAGCTTGGACCTTCAATACTTCGCAAAAGATAAACTACCTGAAAAAATAGAAAAGCGGGCGAAAGCTTTATTAAGTGCTGCAGGTGATAAGCTTTGGAAGCTTGAATCTTCTTTTTCAAAAGGTGGTAGGAAAACTGAATAAGTTAAATTTATTATTAAAAATGATTATCACTGTATTAGGAGTCTTTTTAATCATCAAATCAGATCATCATAGTTCCTTGTATGTGTTTTTTGTTGTTATTGTAATTGGATATCTTATCTATGATTCTATTACAGCTCCAAAAAGTAATAGTAAATAATCAGTACATAATAGTTCATTCAAGAGTCTTATAAAGGCTCTTTTTTTGTTTCAGCTTGATTAGATGAACATGCGAAATTAATATATAATAGTAAAAAATACTTTATACATCGCTTAGGAGAATAAGATGAATTGGAAAATAAAAGCATTTAATGAGTTAACTGCAAATGAGGTCTACACTATTTTACAAGAAAGAACGGCTGTATTTGTTGTCGAGCAAAACTGTCCTTATTTAGAGGTGGATGGGAAAGACATAGAGTCCTTTCATCTTCTTGCTGAAAAGAATGGAGAAATTGCCGCATATTGCAGAATCTTGCCTGCTGGAATTTCTTATGAGGAAGCATCAATTGGCAGGGTGCTTGTAAAAAAAGAATACAGAGGACATGGTCTAGCATATGACTTGCTGAATAAGGCGATTGCGTTTATAAGAGATGAATTAAAGGAGCCTG